>WOR8_10006789_pt1 | contig 10938 bp, 5 predicted proteins | sample DeeMarSeWOR38_10_FD_19890 | JGI IMG/M metagenome (IMG submission 19890)
CATCTGAAAATTAAAAACCTTACATTTCTGGTACTGATGTTCATTTGGGTACACCAGGCAGTCGGTCAGAAGTCTGCCATGCCAACGTATGATACACTCTTTACATCATCGTTGCAAGATGGACTCGAGAATGGGCTGGTCCATATGGATGATTCCATTTTCCAGTCATTGAGAATACTCAAAATCTTTTATTCAGACACCTCTCATTGGCGGGAGGAAGACCGGGTATTACGGCAGGCCATTCAAAATCTTATTTTCCAGGTTGAGAATGTGCCCATCGATACCAGTCTGGCTGTACTCAAATCCTACCCATTCGGTGAGGTCATTATGGATACATTGGAAATTCAATCGCCCATTGATAGTTTGGGCTTCCGTTCTGATCGTATCCTGGCACCAGATTCTGTGGAGGTTATTCCAGCGGACAGTTTACTCAGGATTGAAGCCCTGGGCATGGTTGAACCATATGATTCGTTGCATCTTGCCGGGACAGATACGCTCACAACCCCGGTTTCAGATCAGATTATACCGATGGATACAACCGGGATACAGGTGGCACCTGATCTCAAAGTGGTGCCGGTATTTCAGTATGTTGAAATGGAAGATTCAGTTCAAAAAGCCATGATCGATCTGATCCGGTATATGGAATCCCGCCCTGATATATATTGGTTGATCAATGCAGCCGGTGATTCTACCAGAATTCTGAGTGCTGGTGACAGGTATTCTATCAAGCGATTCTGGTTAAAGAACAGTGTTTTGGATTCGCTGGGTTTATGGGTGGAAACCCTGGATAATGGCAGGTTGCGATTCCTGGTTGATGACGGGGTCTATTTTACACGCATTACGCGAGGCGATTACAGAAAGAAATTCCTGTTTCCTGAGGAGGCGGTCGATACCAGGCTAAAGGAAGTACAGCTCATTGAGATTGAGACCAATCCATGGGACGTCAATGGTATTGGGGAGATCCTGCTTTCGCAGGTGTACCTGTCCAATTGGGCTAAGGGTGGAGAAAATGCCTTGTCTGGCCTGTTCAAGGGCAATTTGAATGCAATCTACAGCAGGGAAAAGTTGAAATGGGAAAACCGGTATCGTTTTAAATATGGCGTTGTTCGTCTTAAGGAGGAAGGGGTCAGGAAAGGAGAGGATGAATGGGAGCTCAATACCAGCATTGGATTCAAACAATCCAATACATGGTACTACAGTTTCGGGTTCAACCTGAAAAGCCAGTTCACCCCCGGATATAAATATCCGGATGATTCAACCCGGGTCTCCGGTTTCCTGTCTCCCGGATATCTCTATTCTTCCGCTGGTTTAGAATACAAACCCAGTAAAGAGTCGTCGATGCTGGTGTCGCCCCTGACATACCGATCTACCTTCGTTATCGATACCTCAAGAATTGAACATACCAAGTTTGGGATTCCGGCGGACCGGAAAGCCAAGAATGAAATTGGAATTTTTATAAAAGGGAATTACACGTTCGATTTTAATGAAGACCTGAGCCTTGAGAACAGGCTGCAATTCTTTACCAATTATAATGGTTTTAATAAAGTGGATTTTGATTATGAGGCCAACTTCAAAGCCAGGCTGGGTCCTTTTATTACGTTCAATTTTAATGTCCATTTCATCTATAACAGCGACGTGACATTCCCCATATATGACGATACCGGGACCGTGATTGACCGCAAACCCAGACTCCAGTTTAAGGAATGGATGGCCTTTGGTCTGTCATACAAATTCTGAATATCCAGAACGTGCTAATCAAATTTTAATGGTCCCCGATCTCTCCTGATATGGAACCACTAATAAGGAGCGGGATCAAAGCGCAACAGGTATTTTTTTCTCAAAGCAAATGGACGGGTTTCAGGGTCCAGGAACTGTAGATTCATTAGGGTGATATGGAAATGATTGAACTCTTGCTCAATAACGGCTTCGGGGAAAGAAGAGAGTATCTGATCCGTATTCTCTTCATTCAGAAAAAGCCAAATAGAACCATTATCCTGGAGCCTTGAAATCAATTCTTCATTTGATTTTAGTACCGGCACTGTTTGTTCCAGTCCGGTATCCATACTGAAAAGATGATATTTATATATGTAAACATGGTCCCTGGGGATGTCGTGCTGTATAATATATGCTGCAGCCTGACGACCACTCTGATATTCCTGAAGACGGGGGTAAAAATGCGTATTTAACCAAAAGTTTATTCCCAGAATCGTGAGCATGGAAGGTATAAGGATGGGGTACCGGATATTTCTTCTCCGCACATAGGTGAATATTACCGCCCCCAGAGCGAGTCCTCCAATGATCCAGAGTATGACATTTTGCATGGGGAAGAACACCAGGATGATATAGAGGATACCAATCCAGAGTACCAGGTTCTGGAAGATATAAAAATAATAAAATACCTTTCGCCAGGTTCCTGCCGGAGGCATGCTGTTGAAGGCCTGTGCCGCAATGATAGCAGCAAACGGAAATGTGATATTAATATAGTGTGGCAGCTTGAAATGTGAGAATGAAAGGGCAATGAATGGGAGGAGAAACCCACCCAGAGTTAACATTTCTGTCGTTTTTCCAGGTTTGAGAACAGCCATTAATTTTCTGACCAGTCCATAGATGGCAATGAAGCTCCATGGTAGAAATGCCCAGAGGAATGTGTGGGTGAAAAAAAGATAACCGCTGCTATCCTCCCAGACACTTTCACCGGTTATGCGTCCAAAACTTTGGGTCCAGAAATAAAATTTAATGCCATCCCAGCCAAATTGCCGGTATAATCCCAACATCATGGGTCCAAGGAAGACCATGATCAGTAACAATCCAATGATCCATTCCCAGCGAAACAGCTGGTGCCATTGTTTCCTGTAAATAATGTCACTCCCGATTGCCAGGACAGGGACCATGATCCCTATGGGCCCCTTCGCCAACATGGCCAGGGCAATGCCGAAAAAGCCCAGGAAAAAGTTCAGCTTTCTGTTATGCCTGAGATATTCGGTGAGTTGCCATACGGCAAAAATAGTGGCTCCGGCCAGTATGGTATCGGTACGGACATCATGATTAAATAAAAACCAGGCCTGGCAGGTGATGAGCATGAACGCTGCCAGATAGGCCGTAGCCTCACTATAATAAAGTTTGGCCAAACGGTACGTGGAGTAGACCCCCAGGATGGTAAACAATATGGAGGGCAAACGAAAGGTGAAAGGTGAAATACCGAAAAGGGTAAAAGACAGGGATGACAGCCAGAATATTAACGGCGGTTTGTCAAGATAATCGGCCTGGTGGTGATGCACTTCCAGGAATTGTCCGGTTTCAAGCATTTCAATGGAAATGGATGCATATTGTGCGGAGTCACCTTCCATAAAGTCAATGAAAAGGGCCCCCAGGATATACACCAGACTGATCAGAATGATTAAGATAATCCGGACATTTCTATCCTGTAACACCATAAATTTCTATTTTGAGAATACCCCGTATTTAAGAATGCAGTAAATGGCCCTGAATCCATCTTTCCAATTGATCTTTTTTCCTTCTGCATAGGTTCTGCCATAATATGATATCCCAACCTCGTAAATACGCACTCCGGGTATCCGGCTTATTTTGGCCGTCACTTCAGGTTCGAAACCAAAACGTTTCTCTTTCAATTTCAGGCTTTTAAGCATATCGGCCCGAAACAGCTTGTAGCAGGTTTCCATATCGGTCAGGTTGAGGTTCGTAAAGATATTGGAAATAAAGGTCAGTATCCCGTTTCCAATGGAATGCCAGAAAAAAAGTACGCGGTGCGGATTCGAACCTTTAAACCGGGAACCGTATACGACATCGGCATAACCATCCATAATGGGTTTGAGCAGGCGATTGAATTCATCCGGGTCGTATTCCAGGTCGGCATCCTGCACCACAATATAATCGCCGGTAGATTCCTCTATGCCCCTGTGAATGGCAGCGCCCTTTCCCATATTTTTTTCCTGCGAAAAGAATTTGATATCCGTTTCAGTATGCTGTTTCAGGTACTCATTAACAGTCTTTTTGGTCGCGTCAGTGGAACCATCATTAATCACGACCAGTTCTTTTGCAATGCCTTCGGGAAGGGTGACGTCTGATATTTTATCCAGCACATGAGCAATGGTTTTTTCTTCATTGTATGCCGGGATGAGAATCGATAATTTTTTCATGTTTCAGGGTTGGACCTCATATACAAGGGGAATCTGGATTCATGCCTTCATTGATGCGCCAAAGATAAGAAAATCATTATAGCTGGCAAGATGTGAACGGATTCTTCTGTGCCCGTTTATACTGATTTTTAAGGGTGTTCATTGGAAAGATAGGCTCCACATCCATCCCTTGTATGGGGGTATCTTTTCACATCAAAAAGGAAATCCCCAACCGGATTGGGAATGATCCATGTTCAATAAATACGTATTTACAAACGTAGTTAATTACGTAATTCTTTGCCTGAGGAAAGGGTCCGAAATCGAACCACTATTATTTCTTATGAATCTTTCCTAAATTTAACTGTCGAATCAAACCGTGGATCGAATGAAACGTATTTCATTAGTCTGTTTATTGAGTCTGTTTTCCTGGTTGGTGGCCGGTCAAACGTTTTCATATGACGAAAAAAAAGGATTCAGTGATCCCAATACCTTCATTTATGATGCAAGATTTTCGCCCTTTCGGAATTATTTTGCCTTGACCTATGGCGATAACCGCGTGGAAGTGTATGACCGGAGTTGGAGAAAAATATTTGAGCACCAGGGCAACCCGAAATCAAATGCCGGGAACCTTTCATTTTCTCCCGATGAGGAATACCTGGCATTTTCGAGGTATAAGAGTGCCACAGATATTGCCATCCTGAGACTGTCCGACTTGAAAATTGTGGCGGTATTTACAGATCATTCGGATTACATAATGGATATGACATTCAATCATGCTGGTGATTATTTTGTTGCGGCCGATTATGATGGATCCGTATGTATATGGCAAATAAATGGGAACCAGTATGAGTTCATGCACCGTCTGACCGACCAAACGTCCGCAGTCAGATCCATCAGTTTTAGCTTTGACGACCGCTTGTTGGCAACCAGTGGTGATGAGAAGAATATTTATCTATACGAATTTGATCAGGGTCACATCAGGAAGGTCAAATCATTTGCCGGTGCCCGGGGATATACCAACAAAGTGCTATTCCACCCGACTGAAATGATCCTTTTATCACGAACTTCTGATTTCATATATATATGGGATCAGACCGGTAATCAGTTTACCAAGAGAGATTCCATTGATGCGTATTCTGTATCCGGTAATGGGCTGGCTTTTAGTCCAATGGGTGATTACCTGGCAGCTGCCTCTTCCAAGGTGGTCCGAATCTATCGAACCGGTCGCGGTGGATATAATGAAATGGCTCTGTTGACGCGGCATTCCCTGGCCTATGAGGAAGGGGAGGTATTCCAGGTGGGTTTCAGTGAAGATGGCCAGTTCCTGATAACTGCCAGTGCTGATAAAACGGCCTTTATTTGGGAAGTTGCCGGGGTAAAAGCATCATTGCGATCCACCATTGCCGGCTACTTGAATAACGGGCTGACCCTGGCTCAGAAGCGTGTTTTAACCGGTAATGTGCTGACGCAAATTCAGAGTAAACTGGACCCCATGCTGACACAACCCAAGGATGAATTCGAGACAACAGAGCAATACAATCAGCGGCGGCAGGCGCTTGCGAACACCACCTTATCATACATCCAGGATTATATTGAAAAAGCCTACAAAGTGCAGCCGGTATCTGGCGGAAATGTGAGAATGCCGATACAGGGACTGGTAGGATATAATGCCGACAAGCAAATTTATAAAATCAAGTTTCTTGAAACAGAGGCCGGTGTTGACATCCCTGTGGAGCCAGCCAGGTCATTTAAATCCTCGTGGGAAAAGGCTTATGTGCAGGCCTGGAAATTTAAGGACCCCAATACCATCGCTTATGATTATAGCGATTTCCAACTGGTACATCCTACCAATGGCCGCACTTATCCCGTCACACCTCTCGAGAATCCATTTCATCTGAAATCGGCACCCGAAACCATGAAGGGAACTTCAGACACAATGGATGAACCCGTCATGGTGGACCAAACCGGGTCGGGACAAAAAGTCACCAGGGCCCTGCTATTTGCTACAGATGTATATGATTCCTTCTCAGAACTCACGAACCCGGTGCTTGATGCCAATACCATGGCTTCGGAGTTGGCCATGAATTATGGAACCCTGGTTGAGGTGATAGAGAACCCAACGCTCGACGAAACCATACGAAAAATCAGGGAATATGCCCGGTTTGTATATGATAATGGCGACCAGCTATTGATATTTTTTGCCGGTCATGGCGTTTATGATGAAGTGTTCAAGGAAGGTTATGTGATTTCCAGGGATTCCAGGAGCGGTGATGAAACCAAAACAACCTATCTGTCGCATTCCAATCTGCGTACCATTGTGAACAATATCCCCTGCAACCATATTTTACTGGTCATGGATGTGTGTTTCGGGGGCACCTTCGATCCCCTGATGGCCTCTTCAACACGGGCGGGTGAAATGTACGAAGAGATATCGGTAGAGGATTTTATTGAACGTAAGAGCCGCTATAAGACGCGTTTGTACCTGACTTCTGGTGGTAACGAATATGTGCCAGACGGCCGCCCCGGACACCATTCACCTTTCATGAGGAAGTTCCTTGAGGCCCTCCGGAGTTATGGCGGCAGGGATGGCATCACCACCGTTAGCGATATCCTGCAATATTTAGAACGTGTGGATCCCCAGCCCCGGTTTGGGGAATTTGGGGACAACGAACCCGGAAGTGACTTCCTTCTGATCCTGAAAAACTGAGGAACCCGCACCCGACGATTGGATGCGTGTCCCGCACACTGCAAATGAAAACATCAGCGAATGGCGCCACAGTAATTGGGTTCAACTTCCCGACCTGGTATAGCTCTGATTTCATCACCACAATTCTATCAGATTTCCGGTCTTCACTCACCTGAGAACGAGCTGCAGCCTCATAAATCCGATCCTATACAAAATAGAAACTGAGAATGGTGAATACTGCGAACAGGATACTGGCAAATCCATTGGTAGTGAAAAATGCGAGATTGATCCGGCTGAGGTCATCGGCTTTGACAAGAAAATGCTGGTATATTAAAAGACCATTAAAAACAAAAACACCAAGCCAGTAGATGGGTCCCAGATCCATCAAAAATCCAGGGATGATGACCAGTATTCCGGAAATGACATGAAGCATAATGGAAACCGCAATGGCTCTCCTCCTGCCCGTCATTGCAGGTATGGATCGCAGATTCTCATTGCGGTCGAAATCAACATCCTGTAAGGCATAAATGATATCAAATCCACTCACCCAGGTCAGCACCACACCGGAATAAATTAAAGCTATTAAATTAAATGAACCGGTAACGGCAATAAATGCACCGATGGGTGCCAATGATAATCCCAAACCCAGAATGAAGTGGCACAGAGATGTAAATTTTTTTGTCAGGCTGTATCCCAAAACGATAATTAAAGCCAATGGCGATAGCTTGAATGTCAGTGGATTAATAAAATAGGTGGTCAGGATAAACAGCAGTGCGTTGATGATGGTAAAATTCAATGCTGATCTTGGTTTGATGATCCCGGCTGGAATTTCACGGAATGCAGTACGTGGATTTTTCAGGTCAATTTCTTTATCGGCATACCGGTTGAATGCCATGGCAGCATTTCTGGCGAATACCATGCACAAAATAACCAATAACAACAATGTCCATTCCATGTCCACCCGGGTTAGAAACAATGCCAGGAAAAATCCAATGAGTGCAAATGGCATGGCAAATATGGTGTGGCTGAATTTTACCAGTGACAGAAAATTATTGGCTATGCGGAATGATCTTTTTAGCATCTCCCGGTCGCGGTTTTTAATGTGCCAATACCATATGTCGTGCAGAAATCAACTGACAATGGCTGTAACAGTGTCATTTCCTCCATGTCTGACCAGTTGGATTCGTTAAAGATAGGCCTTATATATCCTGTAGTTTTCCTCATCGAAAACCGCGAAAATCACTTTATTTATTTTGTTATGGTCTTTCAGGAATTGTTGTACTTCCGTAATGGCAATACGCGCTGCCCGTTCTTTGGGAAATCCATAGATTCCGGTACTGATATTTGGAAATGCGATACTTCGGATTCCATTCTTTAGGGCCAGGGATAAACTGTTTTTGTATGCCGAAGCCAATAATTCTGTTTCCCCTGAATTCCCGTCTCTCCAGATGGGCCCAACCGTATGAATGACATGCCTGGCAGGGAGATTGTAACCACCGGTTATTCGCGCATCGCCTGTCGGACATCCATTCAGGGTCTTGCATTCTTCCAGTAATTTTGGGCCGGCCGCCCTGTGAATGGCCCCATCCACACCACCTCCTCCCAGCAGGCTGGAATTTGCGGCATTGACAATGGCGTCGACGTCCAATGTGGTTATATCGGTTTTCTCCAGTATTATTTCACCCATGACTATCGTATCTGAGCTCCAATCTTATCCTGGTACGTTTGTATTAGTCGTTGCATGATATTGTCAATCTGATGATCTGTCAGCGTTTTATCAGGATCCTGCAAAGTAAAACGTACGGCGTAGGATTTTTTATTCTTTCCAATCTTTTCGCCGGTATATACATCAAAAAGGACCACCTTTTTAATTAAATGTTTTTCAACCTGAAATGCCAGCTTTCTGATATCTTCAAACTGGATATCCTGCTCGATCAATAACGCCAGGTCGCGTCGGACCTCGGGGAATTTTGGAATGGACTGTAACTGAATCCTGATTTTAGAATATGCCCCAAGAAGAGCATCGAACTGAAATTCAGCAAATTGTAATTCCTGATCAATTTCAAACGATGCCAGGGTATCCGAAGATAATGTACCCAGGCTCACCAGGTTATGTTGGTTCCATACATAACGGATCCCGTCTCTGAAATAGGGTGGGATGTCGAAACGGACCTCCAGATCATTGGGAGGCACGCCGGCCTGTGTGAGAATGAGCTGAACCATGCCTTTGAGTGAATAGAAATCAGAAACTTCCGGTTCGACATGCCATGATTCCTCCGATTCATTACCCGTTAAGAAGAGCCCCAGCCGAAGTTGTTCATTGTAACGATCTAAAGGATCTTTGATTTTCCTTGGTGTTTGAAGGGTATATACGGTCCCAAACTCAAACAATTTCAGGTTATTTCTCTGCCGGTTTATATTGTATTTAATGGCTTCAAGCCCTCCAAATAAAAGGGTTTGACGCATGGCGTTGAGATCCTGACTCAGGGGATTTTGCAGTCGCACTGTGTCCTGCTCTTTGAATATGTTCGAATTCTCATAATACGCACTCCTGGTCAGGGAATTGGCCATGATTTCATAAAATCCACGAGCCACGAGCAGGTCAGAAATCTTGTTTTTTATGGTGCGCTGGTCAGGTTTTATCATTGGATTGACAGAGATGGTGGATCGCCTGCCGGCTTCAACCTGGTGGTAGCCATAGATCCTGAGAATTTCTTCAATCACATCGGCTTCTCTGGTCACATCAACCCTGTAAAGGGGAATACGAAGAAGCAATTCATCCGGTTTTTCTTCAATGATGTCAATATCGAGTGCATGCAGGATAGATTTTATGACATCGACAGGAATGTGTTTTCCGACCAGTCTGAAAAGATGTTGATACACCAATGTTACCTGTGGTTCTTCCAGGGGTTTTGGATACGCATCCTGGATGGGCGAACTGATGGTACCACCTGCAATGTCTTTAATCAGTAAAGCGGCTCGCTTGAGTGCATATAGGGGCATATTCGGATCGGCGCCACGTTCAAACCGGAACGAAGCGTCTGTACTCAGTCCATGTTTCTTTGCAGTGCGGCGTATATATACCGGGTTAAAGTAGGCACTTTCAAGGAATATAGAAACGGTGGAATGGGTCACCCCTGATTCTATTCCGCCAAATACGCCAGCGATACACATGCCAGAGTTTTCATTACAAATCATCAGATCCTTGGATGATAATTTCCTTTCTTCCTCGTCCAAAGTAGTAAATGCCGTGCCTTCCTTCAAGGTTTTGACGATGATCTTCTGGCCGTCAATTTTGGAGGCATCAAAAGCATGGAGGGGTTGGCCGGTTTCGAATAACACAAAATTGGTGATATCCACGATATTGTTAATCGGAGTCAAACCAATGGTCCTCAATCGGCTTTGCAGCCATTCAGGTGAAGGTTTAACTGTGATACCTGAAATGGTCAGCCCGGTATACCGCGGACAGGCATCGGTATGTTCAATGATCACGGGGATGATCAGGTGCTCGTTATCCACCTTGAAATGACTGATATCAGGCAGAGATGCTTTTTTGGCACCAAATTGGTTCAGGTAAGCAGCCAGATCCCGGGCTACGCCAAAGTGCGAAGCCCCATCGATGCGATTTGGAGTCAGTCCAATCTCAAATACCGTATCGGTCTCAATACGGAAAAAGTCACGGGCTTTTGTTCCTGGCACGGCATGCTTATCAAGAACCATGATCCCCTCGTGCGATTCTCCCAGGCCCAGCTCATCCTCGGCACATATCATACCTTCCGAAACTTCGCCACGGATTTTTGATCTTTTGATGGCAATGCCCTTATCATCTTTATATAATGTGGTTCCTACCAAGGCCACCGGGACTTTTTGACCGGCTTGAATGTTGGGGGCCCCACATACAATAGAGAGAACTTCATCATTTCCTATGTGAACCTCTGCCAGTGTCAGTTTATCTGCGTCAGGATGTTTCCTGGTTGATAGCACTTCTCCAATCACCACACCCTTCAATCCACCCTTCACAGTTTCAATGGTTTCCACGGCCTCCACTTCCAGCCCAATATTGGTTAGGATGTCACTTAGTTCTTTGACTGGAAGTTCAATATCAATGTATTCCCG
>WOR8_10008655_pt1 | contig 10937 bp, 12 predicted proteins | sample DeeMarSeWOR38_10_FD_19890 | JGI IMG/M metagenome (IMG submission 19890)
TGATACAGTTAATATCTTCCCTGCGGTGGGAGGAGGGTAGGTATGTAGGTCAGGCTTGTAGCCTGACAATCCCCCGGCATTTTCATGATTGGCAGGTTAAAAACTGCCCTACGATTAAATAACACAGGGCGACTCATGTCGCCCTGTTTGTTTTCGGGGAGGTTCTGTTTCAGAAAACAGAACCAGCCGTCGGTTAGTTTGAAGCGTGCGTTAGAGCACTTCTAACTCTTTTAGTTTTGCTTCAGGCACAACGCCGTTCACCCATCCGCGCTTGTCGTAATACTCTGCGAGTATCTTATCCAGTTCGCAGACGTGTCCCTTGCTGCCGCCGTATTGCGAGGGTTCCTTGGTGAAGCGGTCGGGCAGGTAGTCAGAGCCTTCGCGGAAACCGTTCAGGTTGTTGTAATGGCGTTCGAGGTTGTAGACTCGCTCGCCGACTTTGAGCAGGTGTTCGGCGCTCGAAGGAACGCCTGTCATGGCTTCGTATTGTGCTGCAAACGCATCGAGCGATTCTGCGAAGGTGGCGAATTTGCAGATGTCGAGACAGTCGGTAACGGTGTGAACATTTTGGAAGATGATGGTGAGTTCACCCTTACCTTCCCATGCAAGCGGGTCGGTGACGGTGGTGGGACCAAGCACATTGCCAACAACTTCAGCGGCGGGGGTGTAACCGCGCAGGTGGCAGGCACCACGGTTGCTGGTGGCATAACCCGAACCCATGGCTTTGATACCGCGCGGGTCGTAAGCGGGAATACCCATGCCCTTGACTGTCATGGCAAGTTCGCGGTGACCGAAGTGTTCGGCAGTGGCATTTGAGCCTTCTGCCATCACAGCGCCGATGCCCTTGCGATGAGCGATCAAGTTTGCAGTTTCGACCATCTTGGCACCGTCGCCCCATTCGATTTTGCCGTCGCCGTTTGTGTAGCCTCTTTGACTGGCTTCCATCCAGATAGAAAGTGGATGACCGATCTCGATGGCATCAATGCCCATGTCGTTGCAGGTATCGATCATCTTGGCGACCACGCGGATGTCATCGTTGCCGCAGTTTGTGCCCACTGACCAGGCGGGTTCGTATTCTACTGATTCCATGCGCAGACCCTTATACGGTCCGTCTTTGATCTCCACTTCCTTCTTGCAGGCAACGGGGCAGGCGTGGCAGGTGGGATTGTCCACCAGGATGTTATCGTTTACATATTCACCGCTGACTTTTTCGGCTTGATCCCATCCGGCGAACTGGCTGTTCTTGGCGGGCAGACCACCGATGACGTTGGTCATGTTCATGAGCACATTCGTGCCATAGACTGAGAGACCGCCCTTGCGCGGGGAGGTGACCACGCGCTCATCCATGATCATGGCGAGAGCAGTTTTATGAGCTTCCTTCCACTTTTCACGATCAGCTGCTTTGACGATGTCCTTCTTCGCCTTGATGACGATGGCCTTGAGATTCTTGCTGCCACCCACACAGCCAGTACCACCGCGTCCGCTGGCGCGGTCATCTTCATTGACCCAGCACGCAAATTTGACCAGGTTCTCGCCCGCGGGACCGATGGAGATCACGGTTAAATCTTTCTCGCCATATTTGTCTTTGAAGTACTTTACGGTATCGTGAACACCTTTCCCCCAAACATCTGAAGCGTCGAGCAGTTCGAATTGGTCATCGTGAATGTACACATATGTTGGCTTTGCTGCTTTGCCTTTGAAGACCAGCCCGTCGTAGCCAGCCCAGCGCAGTCGGGCGGCAGACCAGCCTCCATGGTGCGAGTCAACGATTGTGCTCGTGAGAGGCGACTTAGTCACGATTGCCATGCGCCCACTCATGTTGGCTTCCGAGCCGGTCATCGGTCCGTTCATGAAGCACAGGATGTTGTCCGGCGAGAGCGGATCCACTGATGGACCGTTATCATAAACAAAACGCACGCCGACGCCGCGTGCTCCAATATATTTGAGTTTATATTCTTCTGGAATTGGTTTGAATTCCGTTTTGCCGGATGTCAGATCAACCCAGGCAACTTTATCTGCGTAACCACCGAGTGCCATACTGTGCCTCCTTTGAATTTAGGTAACAAAAAGTACTATCGTATATGATAGATACTCATTCTATTAGAATAGCATTTTTCGGCTATGATAGTCAATGCTTAAGTTTTTCCTTAACTGAAAAAGTGACATTTATCCTCTTTAACTACCTCATGTGATATGCGTTATACTTCTCTACGACAAATCTACTTTCAAGAAAATCCCATAAAAAATTATGAAACAACTCCTCCAAAATATGCGCGATGGCAAAGCCGTCGTTGAAGAAGTCCCTGTGCCGACGCCGAGGGCGGGCATGGCACTTGTCAAAACGGAAGCAAGTTTGGTCTCCGCCGGAACCGAGCGCATGGTGGTCGAATTCGCCGAGAAGTCGCTGGTTGGCAAGGCGCGTTCGCGTCCCGATCTGGTTCGTCAGGTTATCGACAAAATGCAGCGTGAAGGCGTGGTCCCCACTGTTCAGGCCGCTTTCAATCGTCTTGACCAACCGATGGCACTTGGGTACTCATCTGCGGGAACCATCATTGAACTGGGCGAAAACATGGATGGTTTTCACGTTGGCCAGCGCGTGGCCTGTGCGGGTGGGGGCTATGCCGTGCATGCTGAGTACAACGTGGTGCCGCGCAACCTGCTCACCCCCCTGCCTGATAATGTCGATTTCGAGTCAGCGGCCTTTACCACCCTGGGCGCGATTGCACTGCACGGATTCCGATTGGCCGAGCCGCAGCTTGGCGAGACGGTGGCCGTGATTGGCATGGGGCTATTAGGATTACTGACAGCGCAGATCGCTGCCGCAGCCGGGTGTCGCGTGCTGGGCATCGACGTGGCTCCCGAGCGCATCGAGCTCGCTTCATCTCTTGGACTTCAAGCCTGCCTCCGCGAAGGAGCCGAAGATTCGGCTGTGGCTTTCACTGCCAACCGCGGGTTTGACAGCGTCATCATCTGCGCAGACACCTCCTCCAACGACCCGGTCGAACTGGCTGGAGAAATCGCACGTGACCGGGCAAAGGTTGTAGCAACCGGTGCGGTGGGATTGACCTTCCCGCGTAAAGTTTATTACGAGAAGGAACTGTCCTTCATCAACTCGCGCTCCTACGGCCCTGGCCGCTACGATGCCTCCTACGAAGAGAATGGACAGGATTACCCGCTTGGCTACATTCGCTGGACAGAAGGGCGCAACTTCGAAGCGGTTGTGGAATTGCTAGCAGATGGCAAACTACAGGTTGGGCCACTTATCACCCATCTTTTTCCCATCGAAAAAGCGACTGAAGCTTATGATGTCATTACGGGCAAGAAGGATGAGCCGTTTTTAGGCGTGGTTCTCACATACCCGGAATCGGATGCTGCACCAGCAACTCGGATTGAATTCCCAGAGCACGTGGTACGTGATACCTCGCATGTTAAGTTGGGCGTTCTTGGCGCGGGATTATTCGCCAATGCGACCCTGCTCCCTGCTATCAAAAAAGTGGACGGTATCGAACTGGTCGGTATTGCCTCTTCTGGCGGGCTTCACGCACAGCATGCTGCGAAGAAATTCGGCTTTGCTTATGCAGCATCTTCCGACGACGAAATCATCAACGATCCAAACGTGAACACTGTCGCTATTCTGACCCGTCACAATATCCACGCGGATTTGGCGGTCAAGGTTTTGGGGGCCGGCAAGTACGTTTTTGTAGAGAAGCCGTTGGCGCTCAATAGCGATCAGCTTTCGGCGGTCAGCGAACAACTACTAAAAACTGAAACCTGCCTACTGACCACTGGCTTCAACCGCCGCTTTGCCCCATTAGCTCAGAAACTGGCTTCCTTCATTTCTCCCCTCGCCCTTTCAGGGATAGGGGGCGGGGGGGAGGGTCGCAGCGAAGCAATATATGCCCATTATCGTGTCAATGCCGGTTACATCCCGCTCAACCACTGGACACACGATCCCGACCAGGGGGGTGGTCGTATCATCGGAGAAGGCTGTCACTTCATTGACTTCATCACCTTCCTGGTTGGTGAAGCACCCATAAGTGTGAGCGCGGTGGCCTTGCCAGATGGAGGGAAGTACCGGGAAGATAGTGTCAGCATGACCTTCACTTTCCCAGATGGATCAGTTGGTGTGGTGGACTACCTCGCCAACGGAGACAAATCCTTCCCCAAGGAACGTGTCGAAATCTTCTGCGGTGGCAAGATCGCGATCCTTGACGATTTCCGTGTGCTGGAGATGGTACATGATGGCAAACGCAAAACGGTCAAAGGGGCACAGGATAAAGGCTGGAAGGATGAATGGGTCACTTTCGCAAACGCTATCCGCGAAGGCGGGAAGCCGCCGATTCCTTATGAGCAGTTGGTCGGTGTGACGAAGGCCAGCTTTGCGGCAGTAGAGTCGCTCCGGCAAAAGGGAAAACAGCAGGAGATTTAGTTCAGAAATGGAAACAAAACGCGGTCTTTGGAAGGTGATTGGTCGCTTTGTGGGGATCGTATTCCTTGCCCTATTGGGAATTGCGATTATCGTCGCTGTGATCGGTTGGCGGATGGAATGGAAAACATTGGCAGAGTATGGCCAGGGGTTACAGCTTGGCGGCATGTTCGTCGTTGGAATCGGGCTTCTTGGCATCCGTGGAAATTGGGAGGTCACGCGCAGCTTTGGCTACCAATACAGCATGTCCACTACCGAAGAAAACAGCACACAGCGAACGCAGCGCATCTTGGGTGACTTTCTCCAGAGTTATCAATTTATGCTGGTAATGTTCCTGGCTGGTGGGCTAAGCTTGTTGTTGGGGTGGTTATTAGAGAGTGCCTTCTAAGAAACTCATTGTATGGAATACATTCAACAGCTTCGGAAACACATCGGTCATGCTCCGATTCTCATGGTCGGCGCGGCAATCCTGGTCGTGGATGACCAAAACCGCCTGCTACTGATGAAACGCTCAGATAGCGGTAGCTGGGGTCCACCGGGCGGGGCAACGGAACCCGGTGAAGTGGTCGAAGATGCTGCCCGTCGCGAAGCTTTGGAAGAAACGGGATTGGAAGTTGGTGCAATGTCACTCTTTGGCGTATTCTCAGGGCCTGAGTTGTACTACAAGTATCCAAATGGTGATGAAGTTTATAATGTCACGATTGTGTATCTGAGTTGTGAAGTAATCGGCGATATCCAGCTGAATGGTGAACACACTGAATGGCGCTGGTTTGCTCTTGCCGATATTCCCGAGGATATCAGCCCGCCGATTATTCCGGTCATCGAGAAGTTCAAGATGTTGGAATAGAGGATCGAAGCATTATGTCACTCAAGCACTGGAAAATATTGGAGTCAAAGTATCTTTATAAACGAAGTGGGATGGCTTTACGCGTCGATCGATGTGAAACCCATAACGGGGATGTCTTTGAACCGTATGTTATTGAAGCAAAAGACTGGGTGAATATCATCGCGCTTACAAAAGAACGGGAAGTGATTCTGGTCAGACAATACCGTCATGGGGTAGGCGAAGTGCTGTTGGAAATCCCTGCGGGAATCATGGACGATGAAGATGAAAGCCCAAAACAGACAGCACAGCGGGAACTGTTGGAAGAGACCGGATACACAGGCGAGCAGTTCATCAAAATTGGGAAAGTGTACCCAAACCCTGCCACGCACTCGAACGTGACGTATTCCTTCCTGGCATTGGATGTCGAGAAAGTAGACCAGCAGAAGCTGGATGAAACGGAGGAAATCGAAGTTTTGCTAATCCCTTTGGATGAGTTCATTTCTCTGGTGAAAAGTGGCGGCCTGCCCCAGGCATTGCATGTAAGCGCATTTTTCTTTGCCATGGAGTATTTGGAACGTAATTCTTGAGATATGCTGTTTTCAAGATACCAATTTACCTCGAGGTAAGTAATGACAATAAAGCCATGGAAAATTTTAGAATCAAAATATCTTTTTCCTGATGTTCGGTTAGATAGATGTGAATTGCCAAATGGTCAAATTATTGAACCGCTCGTTCTTGATTACAACCCAGAAGTGATGATCTTCGCACTTACTATGATGCAAGAGGTTGTGTTAGTTAGAGAATACCGGCATGGGATTCAGAAAACAATATTGCAACTACCAGGGGGGAGTGTTGATGAAGGCGAGAGCCCGTTGGAAGCCGCAAAGCGGGAATTACTAGAAGAAACAGGATATCAAAGCAATACTTTCATTGAAATCGGGCAGGTAAATCCAAATCCAGCAAACTATTCCAATACGATGTATGCTTTTCTGGCTCTGGATGTTGGATGGGCCCATGATCATAAACTTGATGAGGCTGACCAAGTTGAATTAGTGCTTACTCCCTTTGATGATGTAATAACTATGGCTAAGAGTGGAGAATTGTTACATTCCTTGACAATCAGCACAATCTTCTTTGTTCTCGCACATATGAGGCGCATTATCTAGAATGTCATTTTCAAAAGTTCTTATTGCTCTCAAAGCCATCCGCCAGTTGGGATTTATCCAGGTGACGTTGTATGCGTTGTATAAGCTCGGCTTGAAAACAGGGCATTATCGGCTTTTGACCGAAACCCACAAATCGCTGATGGTCAAGAATGATCCGCAGTTTAAACTTCACAGATTGTTTACCCTCCCCGACCGCAAGCAGCTCAAACAAACCCTCGGCAAAGAAGGTTTGCGCACCCTTCTTACCCAGTCAGATGAGATTGTTGCAGGCAAATATCGTATGTTTGGCGGCGAACCTGTCGAACTCAAGCTCACCCTGGATCCGCCCCTGCATCACTGGACAGCCTACGAAACCGGCAAAGCCCCAATTCCCAAATCCCAATCCCCGATTCCCGACATCAAATTTCTTTGGGAACCCGCTCGCTTTGGCTGGGCTTACACCCTTGGTCGTGCCTATCACCTGACTCAGGACGAAACCTACGCCGAAACCTTCTGGCGTTATTTCGAGACGTTCACAGACAGCAATCATCCTAATCTCGGTCCGCACTGGATGAACGGGCAGGAAGTCGCCATCCGGTTGATGGCGCTCGTCTGGGCGGGGCAGGTTTTTGAGACGGCTGCAAGTTCAAGAACAGAAAGACGCGCGCGGTTGGCACAGTCCGTTGCGGAGCACGCTGCCCGCATCCCGCCCACGCTGCTCTATGCCCGCGCGCAGAACAACAATCATCTTGTCACCGAGGCTGCGGCCATCTACACTGCTGGTCTCGCGCTTAACCATGCACGTTGGCGGGCACTTGGGTGGCGCTGGCTCAACTGGGCCTTTCGTCGCCAGATCAGCGGCTACGGCGAGTACATCCAGCACAGCGTCAACTACCATCGTGTGATGCTCCAGACGGCTTTGTGGGTGGATGCGATCAAGGATGTTGGCTGGCCGCGCCTGACCTTTCAATCTTTGGGACGGGCCACACATTGGCTGTTTTCGCTGCTCGACCCCGCATCTGGCCGGACCCCAAACCTGGGCGCCAATGATGGTGCATTAATCTTTCCCCTGAGCGTGCTTCCGTTTACCGATTTCCGCCCGACAGTGCAGGCCGCAGCGCGGGCCTTTCTGCGATTTCAAATGCCGGTGGGAGCCTGGGATGAGTTGTCATTATGGCTGGGACTTGGAGAACGTGAAAAAACATACGAATCAAACCTGTATCTGGCCGATCATCCACGCGGGCGTGAATCTTGGGCTTATTTGCGCGTTGGGCAGTTCCGCTCGCGTTTGGGCCATATGGATCAACTGCATCTTGACCTGTGGTGGCGCGGTCTGAACATTGCTCAGGATGCGGGTACGTATCTCTATAATGCTGATCCACCCTGGGACAACCCGTTGGTTGCCACCCGTGTCCATAACACTGTGACAGTAGATGGCCGCGACCAGATGACTCGCGGTGGCCGCTTCATGACCCTGCACTGGTTCCCGGCTTATTCAAAAAGCGTAGTGACTACCGATGAAGCAGTTTTAAGTTGCATAAGAGCCTGGCATACTGGCTATCGTGGTGTAAGACACGAACGCATGGTAACCGTCTATACCGATGAGCGTTGGGTGGTTGAAGATAAGCTGATTTCGAAGAAGCAACATACCTATCGCTTGCACTGGCTGCTACCAGATTTGGAATGGGAAATGGAAAATCGGGATTCGGGATTCGAGATTCGGTTAAAGTCACCTTTCGGTTGGGTTGCACTGCAAATTAAATCCGATTCACAGCTCCCAATCAACAATTCCCGGCTGACGCTAATCCGTGCTGCCGAAGTTGTTCACGGCGTTGGAGAAGCCTCGCCCTATGAAGGCTGGTTTTCATCGACATATGGGACGAAAAACCCGGCGCTTTCCCTGGTTTTCGAAGTACAATCTGAGGGCGTAACACAGTTTACGACGGAGTTTATTTTCCCAAATGAGAATTAGAGCCGGCATTGTCCTCGTCGAAAATGGCAAAGTTTCACTGATTGAGCGTTTCCGTGATGGGAACCATTATTTTGTCTTCCCGGGTGGTGGCGCGGATGAGGGAGAGAACCCTGAAGAAGCTGCCATCCGTGAAATGGAAGAAGAAACCGGACTGCGCGTAACCGTCAAACAGGAAGTGGCTGAAATCCATTTTGATTTGAGCACGCAGCATTATTTTTTGGTTGAAAGAGTCAGCGGTGTCTATGGAACCGGCATGGGCGAAGAATTCACCGATGCAGATCCCGATGACCCGACTGAAGGAATCTACATCCCCATCTGGATGCCAGTTGAAGAATTATCTGAACATGAAAATATTTATCCGGTTGATGTGAAGTCTTTGAACGCAGGTTGGCCACTTGAGCCAGTAGTGATCGTAGAGCCAATGAAATAAGCTCCTGACCATAACGGTAGACTATAGACCGATACCAACGGCTACTGTCCATCGTCCATGGTCTATTGTCTGATATGCATATCCTCATTATCCATCAAGCCTTTGCATCGCTTAACGAGCCCGGTGGAACGCGTCATCATGAGTTTGCGCGTTTGCTTTCATCACGTGGCCACCAGGTGACGGTGATCGCCAGCCCGGTAAGTTATATAACGGGTGAAAAGGCCCCCACCCCCCCCTCGCCCCCCCCATTTTCTGCGAAAATGGGGGGGGATAAAGAGGGGGGCGTAAGAATTTTGCGCGCATCTGTCTATTCAGCCCACCACAAATCCTTCGTTCATCGCGTGTTTGCATTTATCTCATTTATGGCTTCATCGTTCTGGCTGGGATTGGGCGTCAAAAACGTGGATGTGGTCTGGGGCACGTCGCCGCCCATCTTTCAGGGTGTGACAACCTGGGCCTTGGCGCGCTTGAAAGGTGCCAAATTCCTGTTCGAAGTGCGGGATTTGTGGCCGCAGTTCGCGGTGGCGGTGGGGGTGCTGACCAACCCGATTCTCATCCGCATGTCAGAATGGCTGGAACGGTTCCTGTACCGCCGAGCTGACCGGGTGATGGTCAACAGCCCGGGGTTTCGGGAGCATGTTGAAACGAGGGGCGGGAAGCGCGTGACACTTGTCCCCAACGGAGCTGACCCGTCCATGTTCGATCCAGAAGATGAGGGCGCATCTTTCCGGGCCCGATTCCTGCTGACCGATAAATTCGTGGCGCTCTACGCTGGAGCACATGGCATGTCCAATGACCTGGGCGTGGTGCTGGATGCGGCGAGACTCTTGCAAAATGTGACAGTCACCTTTGCGAAGCATCCCGCAGCGCAGCGAAGGGACGAAGGCGGACGAAATGGGCCTGACCAACGTGACCTTTGCCCCGTCGGTACCGAAAGCGGAGATGGCGGGGGCGTTGGCCGCAGCGGATGCCTGCATCGCGATTCTGAAGCCGTTGGAAGAATACAAGACCACCTACCCAAACAAGGTTTTCGACTACATGGCGGCGGGACGCCCGGTTGCGCTGGCAATTGATGGCGTGATCCGTGAAGTAGTCGAAGCAGCGGGATGTGGGGTCTTTGCCGAGCCAGGGAATCCGTCTGCGTTGGCAGAGGCGATTCGGATTTTGGCGTTAGATAAGGAAAAGTCCCATCAAATGGGTTTGGATGGGCGAGAGTATCTGGAAAAGCATTTCAGCCGTGCGGTGATTGGAGAGAAGTTGTTGGGATTGTTGGAAGAACTCACGAAATGACCGAAAAATCCCGTCTCTGGCTCGCCCGTATCCTGATCGCCATCGTGACCGGCTGGAACCTGCAGGCCGCGCTGGTCTTCATCCTGTGGCCGGAACGTTTCATGCACGGCTTCGAACTGACCGGTGTTCCAGGTGCGGCCGCCGTGCGCGGAACCGGAATCTTGTTCATGATGTGGAATGTACCCTATCTGGTTGCGCTCTGGAATCCACGAAAGTATCGTCTGGTATTGGGCATTGCGATTATCATGCAATTGGTTGGGTTGGTGGGGGAGAGCTTTATTTTGTTTACCCTGCCAGATGGACATACCCTGTTGCGCGCATCCATTATTCGCTTCATTACTTTTGATGGCGGTGGTTTGCTGTTACTTGTATTAGCCTTCTGGCTTGTGAAATGTAACAAATTGCATCACTTGGCATCAAAAGGATAAATTTGTGTGAGCACCAAATTTTAGGAGTGTTGAGATGGCCAAAGCAGAAATCTTCGCAGGCAACTGCGGATACAACACCGAAGTCGAAGCAAATATGGATGGGAAACTTGTCAAGCTAAAAATTGCCAGCGAGTGCCCTGCCATACAGAAGATGGCGGAAGAGTTGACCGAAGTCGATCCTTATAAGGAAATATCGTTCAAGCGTGCCATGCCGACCATTCACGAGGCAGGACACAAACACTGCACCCACGCGGCCTGCCCTGTGCCGGTGGGGATCATCAAAGCCGTTGAGATCGAAGCCCAACTGGCCCTGCCCACGGATGTGACCATTAAGTTGTCGAAATCGTAGAAAAAACGTTACGATTTAATAATATTGCACGGATTTTTAGATCCGGGTTTTGTTTTTACATTATAATGATC
>WOR8_10009708_pt1 | contig 10936 bp, 8 predicted proteins | sample DeeMarSeWOR38_10_FD_19890 | JGI IMG/M metagenome (IMG submission 19890)
AAGAATCTTGTGGATATTGAGCATTTCCTTAACAGGCAGATCCTTGGGTCCAAGCATCCGGTCTACCAGGTTCTGCAGTCGATCAGCTTCTCGAATGATGATGTGGGTCAATTCCCTGCCTTCGTCATCAGCCTGTCTGTCAAGTAATTGCGCAGCGCCACGTATTCCGCCGAGCGGGTTCTTGATTTCATGCGCAAGGCCGCGAAGCAGGCTTTTGGTTGCATGATGCTGATGCAATAATGATTCCTCCTTCGAAATCTTCATAAAACTGCTCAGGCGCGTAAATTCGAGCAACAGGTATTTCCCGTCAGGCTTGTATGCCAGTGGAGAAACCGAATAGTCGGCATTGATTATTTTGCCATCATGACTTTGCAAACTGGCGTCATACACAGTAAACGGATGGCTTGAAATGATTGAGTCGCTCAATCGATCATTAAATTCCGGCTCATTCGGTATCAGGTCCATAACCGAGCGTTTCATGGCGCGCTTGTTGCTGATATGGAATAGATGTTCCGCTGAGGGGTTCATGCACTCGATACCAAGGTCCTGATTGATCACCAGAACCGCGGAATGCAGATTGTCGAGAATGGCCTGTAACGGGTTAGAGTTGCTCATCAATTATGCTGATTGCAAATATCGAACCAATTTTCAGAATATTCATTATAATCGGCAAAATAAATAAAATGATATAAATATCAACTAGTTACAGGCCTGTTTCCCGGCTGTTACGCGTTCTATGCGGGCATAATGACAGGGCTTTGATCGCAGGAGTAATTATAACGCACCAGAATGGTGCGTGGAAAAGTTTCTAACGGGGTTATGACCCACCGCGGGGGATGGACGATGCGCGCTTCAAATGCACGGTGACGTCTTGCGTGCGTTTTATGGTTTTTCGATTTTCATCCCTGATTTCAGCGCGAATCTTGTGTGCACCCCTGTCGAGACCGGATAACGGCTGCACCAGGCTCTGGCTTTTTCTGACCATGGCCTTACCATCGACGTAGACCCAGACGCTATGGCCGTTCTCAGTGTCCAGCGGCGGTTCAAGTAACAACGAGACGGGTACAGCACCGGTATTGTCCCAGATTGTGGCATTATTTTGTGGTGTCACGATGCTGAATTTCGAGTATCTTGTCGGTGGCTTTTTGGCGGGTTCTTCCGCCCCGGCTTCGTCTGTTTTTTGTGCTTCTTCGGCGGTTGCTTTGGGTACCGGCTTGCTTTCAACCGTAGAAATCGGCGGTGGTGTAAGCTGTTCAGCACCGACAGTCGGTGTGTCTGAATAAACGATATTGCCATGCTCGTCCACGCTTTTGTAGAACTTGGCACTGGTAATACCGCTATAAATCATGGCTGCTGAAGCAAGCAGCACAAAGGTATGTTTTGCATTCATGTTGTGAGCATAGACCTAGTTACATGCAAGATCAACTGATTGTTAAGAAGCGGTTTTTTTGTATGCAAGTTCTTATTGATACAAACAAAAAAAGCCCCGCTGGTGCGGGGCTTTTTTCCGGGTGGATATACTGATTAAACGCTGTAGTACATGTCATATTCACAGGGATGAACAGCCATACGATAACGCTGTACTTCAGCTTTCTTGAGTTTGATGAAGCCGTTGATCATGTCGTCATCAAATACCCCGCCTGCAGTGAGGAAGGCGCGGTCTGCATCCAGTGCTTTCAAAGCTTCATCAAGCGAGAAGGCAACCTGTGGAATAGCGGCTTCTTCTTCAGGCGGCAGGTCATACAGGTCCTTGTCCATCGCATCGCCCGGATGGATCTTGTTCTGGATGCCATCAAGACCGGCCATCAGCATGGAAGCAAAGCACAGGTATGGATTCGCCGTTGAGTCGCCAAAACGCACTTCGATACGACGTGCCTTGGGGCTGGATACGTGAGGAATACGAATCGACGCAGAGCGGTTGCGTGCAGAATAAGCCAGCATAACCGGTGCTTCGAAGCCCGGCACCAGGCGCTTGTAGCTGTTGGTTGAAGCATTGGCAAATGCATTCAGTGCCTTGGCGTGCTTGATGATGCCGCCGATAAAGTAAAGCGCCGTTTCTGACAGGCCGCCATACAGGTCGCCGGCAAAGGTGTTTACACCGTCCTTAGCAATCGATATGTGAACGTGCATGCCGTTACCGTTGTCACCAACCATCGGCTTGGGCATGAAGGTCGCTGTTTTACCAAATGCATGAGCAACGTTATGCACTACATATTTGTAGATCTGCACTTCATCCGCCTTGCGAACCATGGTATTGAACAGGGCGCCGATTTCACACTGGCCGGCTGTTCCAACTTCGTGGTGGTGTACTTCTGTCTGGCAGCCCATTTCTTCCATGGTCAGGCACATGGTAGAACGAATGTCCTGCAATGAGTCGATGGGTGGTACCGGGAAATAACCGCCTTTCACATGAGGACGATGTCCCATGTTGTTGCCTTCATAGTCCTTGCCGGTGTTCCAGGCCGCTTCCTCGGATTCGATCTTGTAGAAAACACCGCCGATTTCATCGCCCCACTGCACGCCGTCGAAGACGAAAAATTCGTTTTCCGGGCCAAAGTAGGCGGTATCGCCGATGCCGGTGGACCTCAAATAGGCCTCAGCGCGATTGGCGATAGAACGCGGATCACGGTTATAGCCTTGCATCGTCGAAGGTTCGATAATATCGCAACGCAGGTTCATGGTGACTTCTTCACAGAATGGGTCAATCACCTGTGATTCACAGTCAGGCATCAGAATCATGTCTGATTCGTTGATGCTCTTCCAGCCCTGAATAGATGAACCGTCGAACATCTTGCCTTCGGCCAGTACGTCTTCATCAATCGTATGGGCAGGTACGGAAACGTGCTGCTCCTTGCCCTGGGTGTCAGTAAAACGGAAATCGACGAATTTAACGTCTTTTTCCTTGATCATATTCATAACGTCAGTTGCGGACATCTATTTACTCTCCAAACATAATTTAAGGAATGAATTTGCATCAAGCAATAGATTTTGCGACGGGGCTGATATTAGTAACGCGGTATTCTGCATGAAATGTGCCAGCTTTGAAATGGACTAAGTGACTGTTTTTTTGCCGGAGTTGTGCGAATAAATGCCAATAACGCCCAATTATGGTGCGCATATGTTATTACGCGCACCATAATTGGGCGTTAATGAAACTTCAGTGTCGCCCGACCAACCGCCGGGATGGTGGTGCTGGCTTTTGAGAACCGGGTTTGCAGATCCTTGGTTAGCTCGATGTCACCTGCTTTATCCAGTGGCATGCTGGCTTCAACCGAGATCTCACCAGACAGGTAATGCAGGGTAATATCATCGATGGAGCGCAGCTCGGGAATTTTTGACCATTCGGCTTTTAATGCGGTGATCAGTTCGCCCCGCAATGGCAAGTGCATGCTTTGAGCTTCCTGTTCGTCATCTTCGGGGTCGATATGCACGGTGACATCATTGATGGCATCAAATGAGTCTTTCAGGATTTTTTCCACGGTTTCAGAAATATGGTGGCCTTCGGAAACGCTGAGCTTCGGTGCAACCTGAATATGTACATCAACATGAGCATACTGGCCCAGTCTGCGCGTACGTAGCATGTGCAATTCACGCACACCTTCGTGTGACAGTATTTGCTGGCGAATGTTATCGACCAGTTCAGGTTCGAGACTGGCGTCAACCAGTTCCTGTACGCTGTCATAGCCGAGTTTGAAGCCTATTCTGGCGATCATAATGGCGACAACAATGGCAGCGTAGGCATCCAGTTTGGGCATGTCGAACTGCGTACCGGCAATACCAACAAATACAACAATGGATGACACTGCATCGCTTCTATGATGCCAGGCATTGGCGATCAACAGATTCGAGCGTATACGATTGCCGACTATCCTGGTGTAGTGATACAGGCCCTCATTGCTGAGTATGGAGAATGCCGCTATCCAGAGGGTGAATGCATCCGGTTTTGCGAGTACTTCACCGCTGACAAGATTGACAATGGCATCGTAGGCAATGCCGAGACTGACGATGATGAGCAGAACAGCGAGAGCGACCGTGGCAATGGTTTCAAAACGCGCGTGCCCATAAGGGTGTTCCTCGTCGGCATCCTCGCTGGCATGCTTGGCTGCTACAAATACCATGGCGTCGCTGGCGAGATCGGAAAGCGAATGCAAACCGTCAGCAATCAGCGCCTGTGATTGACCGAAAAATCCACCAGCCAGCTTGGCGACAGATAAAACAAGGTTGACGAAAACACCCCAGAGGGTGACCTGATTGATTTCCTGGTGACGTTGCTTTGCGGTTAATTCCATGACGCTATTCTCCGGTGCAACGTGTGTGTGTGCAAGAGATGAAACTGTAACAGTGAGGAATTAATTTTATCAGGCGTGTTTATGTTGTAAAAATGATTTTCATTATCTCTTGCTAAAAACAAAGTATCCACTGAATCCGTCGTGCTTGTGTCGAGGTGTTACGATGGTAACAAGCGCAAGCGGTGCGCCAAACTAGTCATATAAATTCAAACTACGACGATCAATTATCCCATTTATCCGGGATCGTCTGGTGAGATAAGGATGTGGATATTTTCTCTCGCAGTAAAACTGGCAGTACACGTAATGCTGTATGTGCGCACTATTTACGTGCGGTATTCAATTCATCTGCACCAATTAAAACCTTAATAAAATGATTCAATAGCTGTTCTGAACAGTGTTTTCTAAAGTTTTCATGTATTTATCTAATAACGAGCTGATGGCATGCAACTTGCTTCTAATATGTAAATTTATTTTATTTTTGTGTGGTATGGACCTTATTTTTGTGACTGATAGTGTCGAGAGTTCGCTACCTTTTTTGCGTGCTGCGTCTAAAGCTGACTATCGCGTTATGAAACTGATAGGACCTGAAGATGAGGCAAGCATATATGTTGAGTCGATGCGACCCGATGCGATGCTTATCGTCTGTGCAGTGATTGATAATTCTATACTGCGTGAAATGAGGTCTGTTACAAATAAACGTCCAACTCCCATGCTGTTGTTTACGCGTGATTCACGTTCAGAGTCGATAGTCTCTGCAGTAAAAGCGGGAGCGAGCGCTTATATTGTTGATTGTGAGGAACCGTGGCGTATGGTTTCATTGCTCGATGTGGCAAGAGCACGCTTCCATGAGCAGCAAAGATTGAAGAAAGAGCTGGATGAAACAAAGTATGCATTGCAGGAGCGTAAAACTATAGAGAAAGCGAAGGGGATCATAATGGAATCCAGAAGACTCAGTGAAGGTCAGGCATATAACGCATTACGCAAACTGGCGATGAATCATAATAAGCGTATGGGGGAAATAGCTGAACAGATAATTGCGGCATCTGAAGTGCTGGTATAACTCAATATAATAAAAAAGGCAGGTTTAACTGCCATAACAACCACTGAGAAAAGGGAGAGTTTAATGCCAAGCGACTGGATTCAAATCCGTGGCGATCCATCGATACGGAAATTTCTGTTTCTTCAAGAACGCGAGTTAAACGAGTTTGACAGGCGACTCGATAAGGTTCTTGCGAGTGTTGAAAACCTGATTTGTAATTACGGTGTATTTCACGCAAAGGTCCACTTTTCCAGCGGACAGGTAACCTTGTGGTTGGTCGATGACCCGCTTAGATACAGGGTTCATGTCCAGAATGAGTTTCTAAACCTGAATGCCTATCATGCGTATCCATTGAAAGAATATTCACGAGACGCTGTTATCAGGCAGGATTCTATCTCGCAAATACTGGATGGTTTCAGGCAATTGCGATTGAAAGACCCGCAAATATATTTACGCTCTGGATCATTGAATGTATTCAACGGTTTCGTGGGGCTCAATTTTTCCTGCGATGGCAGTCATTATGTCAACTACGATGAATTTCTTTCGAATATTGACAAAATAACCTGTTAAGCACAAAGACAGTGCACACTGTTGAGCCTGCTGGCCCAGGCTGGTGCTTCAAGCGTCATAGATACCTTAACAGATAGTGAAAACATAGCGGTAAGGTGTTGGCGCGTTATGTGCGAGTTATATTGCAAGCATTGAACATGCGCTGACCAATGCTGGCTGGCAGTCTAAATTTTTAAAGAGGCATTGAGCAAGGGCGCACGCACAGATTCAAAGGATCTGTGCGAGCATTTTTTTTGATTTAAAGAAGATGGGAATAGCAATACAGCAGCTGAATTGTTTTATGGCCGGTTATTCGAGTATGAAAATCTTGTTGCTGGCTATATTCTAAAGCCAGGTTACCTGGGAAGAATGCTATTTCACAATAAAACATAACGGTATTTAATGTTCCAGTTCCGGGTTTTACCACTTGCAGTGGAACGGGTAAAAGAACTATCTGTATATCAACAAGCCAGCTGATATTGCTATGTTTATCCGGTACCTGGTGAATTGAAGTTTGCCGGTGGCTTTATTATTGCATTACGTGATTGAGGCTCACTTAAAGCCGTGTTTTTCTATATTAACAATCTCTAATATGCTAGAATGAAGCGTTTTTTACTATCTATTGTGCGCCTGTTATTTAGTGCTGCCGAACCGAATATTTGAGGATTTTATTATGACCAATCAACAACCGCTTCACGCAGATGAAGCGCCTCCCAATAACAACCTGATTCACCTTGAAAAAGACACCAGGGCCGCCGGCCAGGCGAAGGACATCAATGCCAGGATCGGCTTGCTCGAATCCAACCTGAGTGAATTACAGACTGAGCTGGATGTTATCAACAAAAGTGTTGATGAAGGTCTTGAGCGACTAAGTGACAGTGATCTTGATCTGACATCGAAAGTATCCGAGACCTATAAACGACTGGGTGAAATTGATAACACCTACAAGGCGCTTTCAATCATTTCTGAAAATATTGACAGCGAAGTTAAGAAATTAACGACCGAGATAGAGGATGTGGCGACACAATCCGCTGCTGATCTTGATAACCATAATTCGAAAATGACTGGGCAGCATGAACAGCTGGTTGATCGCGTGAACGATCTGGTCAGGCACTCACAGGAGACCAACACACAGTTAACGCAGAACATTAAAAAAAATACCAACGCTCTGCTCAAGCTTGAAAAGGAACTGGTAGCAGAAATCGATTCTCTGGCAAGTGAAACAAAGCAGCGCTCTGACGATATTGAAAAAGAACTCGAAAGCAGCAAGGCGCGTATATTGCAGCTTCAGGCAGTTGATGATGCGCTGGAAAAGCGCGCTTCATCCCTTGAGACGACTGCAGCAAGATTGACTCAAACCAGCAAGGAGCTTGATACATCGATAAATCTGCTCGATAGGCGTACAGATGAGCTGTCCGCAATTGTTGATAAGCTGCTTGAATATAGCGAAAAGCATTCGTCACTGATCAGTGCTTTACAGGACAGGTCAGTCGAACTGGCAATGTCTATCAGGGCGCTTGCGGGTACTGAAAGCAAACATTTCAAAATACTCTCTGGCTTCCTGCTTGTCGCTATACTGGCTATTGCAGGCCTGTACTTCTATCACCAGTCTGAAATGAGTCATGATGCAGTTCTCACGGCCGAGCGTACTCAAGTGGTCGATCAGCATATCTCCAGCCTGCAACAGGGCAATATGAAATCTGCAGTCACGATTGCAGAGGTGCAGGACAACCTGGTTGCATTGAACGAAAAACTTGAAGACGAAGTTAAGCTACTCAATGGCAGGTTGCAGAATTTGAACGACCAGGCTCAAAGTCTTGACGGACGTGTCAGCAATATCTCGCCTTTCAGCCAGATCGGCAGCAATAACATTATTCATGGCCCGCAATGGTTGTCACAGCAGCCGGCTGACAATTATGCTGTTCAGGTTGCATCAGTGACAGAGAAAAATGACCTGTATGACATAGCTGAGCGTTATAATCATTACCTGAAAGACGAGCTGTCTTATTTCACGATTAAATCGGGACAGTCAGAAAAGTATGTACTCGTTTCTGGTGGTTATACCAGTGAAGCGGAAGCTGCGAGTGTTATCAGGCGATTGCCGCGATATGTGAACTTCCAGCGCCCGGTCATGGCGCGAATGGGCAGTATCCAGAAGCAGTTATAGCGCAAGTCGCAGAACACTGAAAATATCCGGGGTGGCCGCTTGAGAAATAAGCGGCCACTTTCGTTTCCGGCCGTGCTACATTAGGTAAATGAGATCACAGTACAGTTGGTTCAAGCGGGCTGCCTTGTTGCTCCCGCTTCTGGTCGGTTCGGCAGATGTATGGGCCTTTCCCGAAATTCCGTTTTGCCCCTTGGGTGGTCCAACCGGCTGGTGGAACCGTATGACTGACAATGATCGTCGTTACTATCGGCCGCCACCCTATTCCGGACCCCGGTTTACCCTTACTCATATGGTCCGCAACAACGTCAGGCTTACCCGCCGCAAATGTACTGGTAGATAATAAAAAAAGCCCCGCGTTTATGTTCCGAACGCGGGGCTTAGTGTTGTTGATTTTTGTTTTAGCCGCTGATGATTCGTTCCAGCCGGTCCATATCATTGATTACACGCCAGCTGCCACCGCCATCTTCAACGCGTCGCTGCCAGTCTTCGAGCCTGTCCATGTATTCGCGCGGGTCGACGTTATCGCTGCGTAACTTGGTAACGTTGAGTGCGACAATATCAAATCCTTCAAGCTGAAATGGAATATCGCGAACGTATCCATCGGGAAGTTCTTCCTTGAGATCTGAATATATCAGGATGGTTTTCCGCCCTGTATTTTTTTCATTCAGGTACTCCGCAGCCTGCAATACACCACCGGTTATATCGGTGTACTTTGATGGCTTCACTTTCTTCACAAATGTGTCCATTGATTCACGAAAATGCCTTTTCTGCTTGTTGGCTTCACTGGGACGATCATTGAAGGTTGTTTTTGCAATAATGTCCTTTTCACTGAAACTGCCCGTGTCGATTCGTGCAACAGCCAGTGAATCGCTTGACTCCATTTTTACCAGCAGGACATTCACCAGCTTGAGGGCATTATCCAGTTCTTTTGTGTATGTGCCGGATGTGTCGAGCAGCAGGTATACGCCCGAGTTGCTCGGCCCGGCAGTTTCCGCGCAACCGTGTAGCAGAGGCAGAATGAGTAAAGTAACTATAAGTTTTAAGTGTTTCATGCGGCCTCCTGATAGTCTGCATTGACAGAATGAGTAGGTCTGCCTGGCTTGATAGCACTGGCTTTTCCTGTAATTGTAGTTTCAAGCCATAACGGGCCGAAGATGATCAGGTCGTAAAGGTTGACCAGGACTCTTCCCATGTAACGGAACAGGTTGCCCATCAGGCGCAGGGTAAAGGCGACAGCGCGAAGGAACGCGGTGCCTATCACGCCTAGAACCGTACGCATGGAATGTACGAATGTTTCAAGCGGTATAGCCACGAACACCAGTGCAAAAGGCAGGATGAATCCCATGCCCATCTGGGCGGCTGTAGTAATCCAGCCAAAGTCTGACGCCTGCACCGCGCTGCCTGCATCGCCACGCAACATGGCGCTGGTTGCCAGTTCGTCTTCCATCAGGATCTCACGCATGAAGGCCAGTCCGGCCTCGACGCTGGCAAGAATGAACAGAAAGCCAAATGTAATCCAGATCATGCGCACCCTGAGCTTGTCATTGAGTGCGCCGATAACCGGGAACAAGCGGGTAATGCGTAACGATTCCATCAGGAACAGGCCCATGGAGATTTCGACCAGGATAATTACGATGGCCGATATCTCCGACACCTTGAATGTGCCGATAAAGTTACTGCCGCCGACCATCTCGGCCATCGGGCGGGCGATCAGGGTGAAGTTCACCATGGCGCCACCGACAGCAATAGCCAGCACAAAGGCGGAAACAAAGAACTGGCTGATGGCTGAAGATGACAGCACGCGTGTGGCACGGTCGCTGCCCCTCAAAATTTCTTCATAATCATGCATGTAACGGCCAATCTTTTTGGCGCGTTCCAGAATGCTGGATATATTGTGGTCGACTTCACCCAGCACGCGTTTAACCGAGCGCCAGTGGGGCATCATGCGTTTAAGTACGTTGTGCCGTTCACGGCACGCCCGCCGGTGTTCCTTGATGGCGATATCCTGTGCCTTGACCATAGACTTGTGAATATCCTTGAGAATACTGGCTACCATGGCATCGCCGTTGCTGTCGATTCTGGCAACAGATTCCACAACCTTGCACCAGTCCGGCGGGTCGGGTGGAACTTCCGTACTCTGCTGATAATCTTCGTCAATGCTTGTGATTTTCTCACTCAGTTTGCGCTGCAATGCGGGGTACTGGGCAAGATCATGGGTAATGGTATTTTCAACACGCTCAAATTCGCGTTCGATCATGCGTTCGGTGGCTTCGCGGCCGGCTTCAAGCAGAACTTCGCGATTCCGTGCCTGCAAGCGCTGTTCAGCCGTCTTTACCGAGTTTGCCGCTAGTCGCAACGCATTATGAATAACCCGGCTGAAGGCAAGAATGTATTTCTGTGCCGGCAGTCTGGCGAAATATAATACAGCCGATAACGCGAAAAACCAGATCAGACCGGAGATGACCGGATTGGGTACGATCAAATAAATATCCGAAAACGACATGGTGACCTCCTTGGGCACAGATTGATGTCATCTAGCTAGATAATGAGTCAGGAGCGGCGCCCTGTATTTTTTGATCAATTAGATAAAACCGAAAGGTAATCGTTAGTGTAGTAGATTGTTGGAAAATAAACCGACATGCGCGATAAAAATGCCGACATACTGGTATGTAATTGATTATTAATGATTATATGCTTTTTTTGCCACCAGGTCGGGGCGTTGGGTGTGGCTTTTCTTTAAGGTTTTCAGATTAGAAATGATTAAATAATATCTAGGCTGGAGCGCCTGAATTCAACTCACTAGCAGAGTGATAATCACTTCATTTTCAGTCTCCCTGGTATCAAGCACTTCATGGCCATTGATTCTGCACCAGGCAGGGATGTCATTCAGGG
>WOR8_10008596_pt1 | contig 10935 bp, 21 predicted proteins | sample DeeMarSeWOR38_10_FD_19890 | JGI IMG/M metagenome (IMG submission 19890)
TAACCGGCAAATTCATTTAATGCTGCTCTAATATCTCTTCTAATTACAATGCTGGTTACATTTGATGTGATTGATCTATCTGAGGTATCTATTACATTTAAAAATTTGCTATATTTAAATCTAGCACCATATTGATTGAGTTCACTAGAGTTAGCATATGTATTCAATCTATTTCCAACAGCAGATAATAATCCGGAAGTAGATGAAACTTCTGACCTATTGTAATATACATTTGATATAAATTCAACATAAAGATATTTAAGATCTAAAATTTCAACAACAATGCCAGCAACAGTATATCTGCGAAGTTGATTTATAATATTTGTTTTTACTGAATTTGGAATAAACTGACCGTTTAAAGGCTTTATAGTTATAAAAACTTTCCCATATTGAGGAGGATCTAAAGTCTCTCCTCCAAAAACTGACAAAGACTCAGTTTCTGCATAAATTTGTGGTACTAATGATTCATAGTCCGTTGCAGTTACCGCTCTATATTGAGAAGCATAAACTCTTGGTGCATATTTACGAATTGAGTTTACACTCTCTATTTCTTTTGCATTCCTAGATGATGAATTTGTCGAAATGATAGAAAATCCAGATGTGATAATTTCATCATTATTAGTAAAAGTTCTACCAGCATAATTAAATGTATTAACACCATTAGTATCTGGTCCATTTGATATGCAGTAATCTACTTCTACAATACTAAGATTTTCTAATTTTGAACCAAATACACCATCACCAAAAATAAGTTCATATCTTTGGTCTGATATTTCTTGAATAAAAAATACTTTAGAGTTTTTTGTTATATTGAATAAACTATCTGCTACATTATATCTTCTAGTTACTGTACTAGTTTCTCCCTCTCTTACTGTAACTCTAATTGTTGATGTATCTATATTTTCATTATCCAAAATAAATTTTTGTTCTGGATTATTGGCATTTACTGTAAACGTTTGTGTAATTTGAGTTCCTTCTACTATTTCAATTTCTTTAAAATTTGCAGTATTGTTAATAACAGGAACTAAAACATCTTCTAGAGTGTTAAAAGAATAACCTCCTCCGGTTGCACACAATCCCTTTTTAAGGTTTAAAGTAATTGGACGTTCAGCCAAACTTGATGTATCCACAGAAAAAGAGATGATTGCTCTAGAGCAAGTTCTTGATCTTGGTACATAACCAATATTTCTCGCCAAAGAAACAATATTTTCTCTTAAAGTTGCACTGTCAATAAAAACTTCATTGCTAACCATGTTAGCATTGTATGAACTAATATAAGTGTTATAAGCAAGAATGTCAATAACTGTGGATAAAGCAGATCCTTCAAAATCGTAGTCAGTAAATTCTGAGTTAGATCTTAAATAATCTTTAATCGAAGTTTTTATCTGATCAAAGTCTAAATTGGAAAAATTTACTAATGCCATTTATCGATTTGGCTGAAGTGCAAATGATACTGTTATTGGTTCTTCTTGAAGACCAATTATTTGGTAACTTATGGTTACATTAAACTCTAAATTTTCATAATCATTTGCAACATCAACTTCAATTACCTTTATTCTAGGTTCATAAATTTCTAGAGTCGATTCAATCTGAGATTTAATCTCATTTGCTGTTATAAGGTCAAATTGTTCAAAAGTTACTCGGTGAACATCAGTTCCAAGATTGGGAGAAAAAAATCTTTCTCCCGGATAAGTGGAAACAAGGTTCCTAACAGCTCTTGCAATAGCCGCCGCGTCTTTAAGAGTCAAAATATCACCATTAATAGGACTTGATTTAAAGGTCATACTAATATCTTTAAAATTTTTACTTATCCTCTCTAGCGGCATTTAACTATACTGATATTCTTACGTTATTTAGTAAACTTTTAAGATATTCACCCAAAAAGTGGCTCTGTGCCATATTCCCAATCATCATAATCTTCATCATTACGAATTTTCTCATGTAAATCGTTAGTTTTTTTGAATTTATCCAAATTTTTACGATTTTTTTCATAATCTAGCTCTCTCAAAAGGATTTGATGCTGATGATTTGCCAAGTTATCCAAAAAATCATGATTTGCTTCCATTTTTGCCTCCCAACCATAGTCTGTTACTAGTTTGTTCGTGCCAAATTCATTTTTCATAATATTTACATTACGATCTACTGGTGAATTTGCCATTTTTCTCCTGATTTTGTAAAATCAGAACTTTTTACGGGGTTTCTATCCCGTTAATCGACAAAAAATCCTCTTCTTAAGTAGTCTTTATCTTCAACAAAGGTATAATTTTCTATTTTTTGGGGTCTATCACCTTTCCAAACTGGAATTGCAATGCTATTTCCATGCCTAAAGTCAGGATTTTGCCTAAAATGCACTTCAATTAAACGATTTTCTATGAATTCACAATTAATCCAGTCATAACTGCCTTTCAATTCTGTTAAAATTGATGGAAATCCAACTTTTTTCTCAATTTTTTCCCACCTCTTCCATTTATATAGAGGATCATCAGGGTCTCTTATTCCTCTGACGACTAATTTTGGGTCTTTTTTGTAAAAATCGACACTAATGTGCTCACCTGAAAGGACTTCACACCAAAATTCTGCAGGATGGTAGTGCTCAGTGTCAGATTCAATCCACTCTATACGTGCGTTTATGCCCATTCCAAGAAGGTTTACCATGGGTCTGACGATATAATACCCAGGACTTGGGACAGGAACTCCTACAGGACCACAAATGTATCCATTTTTCTTGGCGACAATCAGTTTATTATAAACCCAAAAGTCATCAATGTGTAAATCTTCCCATTCTTTCATAGCACTTAGAGTTTAACGGATTTTTTCCATAGAGTAGCGTTAAAAGCGTATTTTATAATATCTCATAAGTTTCCATAAGATCTCATAATATCTCATAAGACACAAAAAAACCGGGGATTACTCCCCGGATCTTTGTAGAGTTATTTATTTACCCTGCCCACGATAGCGTTTGCGAGCTTTGTTTCTGCTAGATGCTGCATACTTCGTGTGTTGCCCAGAACCCTGTCGAGTTTTTTGGGTTGACTTTCGATGAATACAGTGCCAAGCAGTGATTTTTTAATCGCAGCCATTAATCAGTTACCTCTTCTAGTTCAAGGAGTTCTGGATTGAACTCTCCATCATTATAAAACTTTTCTGCCAGTTCGTCAAGTATCTCTGTAGATTTCTCATAAGAGATCGCTTTGTAAAGAATCTCCCCGTCATATACGATGTTGAACTTTGCCATCAGATCACCCTGGTCTTCTCATGTCCAACACGAATCCGAGGATCACACCAGATTTCCATACCTGCTTCCTTGGCATCAAGACAGAACGATACGTCTTCTCCACACATATCTTGTACGGCACCAGACTCAAAGACTTGCATCTTAGGAGCAAACCATGGATACTTCATTTCCTCATGCTCAAAGACACCGTTCTTAATCATAACCCAACCAAATCCAGTATAATCAACTGTAAATGGTTTACGACGCTTACTGATACCATCAACCATCTCATGATTCATGACTCCACCATTATTACGGAAGTCATCCTCATCTAACCAATGTGCCACAGAAGTTGTCCTACCGTCTTCCGTGCAATACCAACCAGCAGCAATAGGGCGGTCCTTCTCTGGATCTGCTTTGAGACTACGGGCAATTACATTTCCATTCAAATCTTGCTTTTCAATGAATACTGCTTTCTTCTCAATTTCTCCGTTTTCTCCTTCTTCTTCCCTATAAATCACTGCGTCCTCTGGGAATGCAAGATCACATAATTGCCAAAACTTATTAGTGTCAAACACAATATCACTGTCAATCCACAGTTGATAATCATAAGGTAACTTACCGTCCCACGGAATCTGATCAGGTCCTCGCAGAACATTCGCACCAAGACATTTACATCTTGCGAAGTTTACCATTGAACTGTAATCTTGTGAGATCTGAATGTTCATCCCATTTTGCACAAGATCGAAGCAAAGTTGTACGAATGATTTGAGAAATTGAAACGAACATCCTCTGCCAGGTAAGCAGAAGACAATCGCCTTTCCTCTCATTCTCTCTTTGATCTTTGCATAATCCCACTCTTGAGTAGACTGGGTAATTCCTCCACCCACCTTCGGGGGGTTTGCTTTTACTGTAAATCCTTTTGCCATAATTCTTTCAAACCTTCAATGTTATTTTAATACACTTTATGATAACGGTCAAGTCAGTGTGACGATTCTGCCGCCGCTTTCTTATTTACTGTGAGTTCCTCATAAGATAAATCAGAAACCTTGTAATTATTACCCCCTATAAGATCTGTGAGATACTTCAAATTATCCCAATAATTCTTAAATTCTTCTTCTGGTAGATTATGATATACACACCTATCTTTTAAATATATGTGATAAATCTTGGTTTCATTCATGCACAATGCGAGTCACTGCCATATTTATCTTCTTTTCTTATCGATTATTATGAGGAGTGTCAGAAATATTATGAGAAATTTCCAGGGCAGGGGGGCGATCCATAAGAGAAATATGAGAATTAATATGTATCTTAATATGTTCCTTGGGTATCTTATTAACCATCCTGCAAAAACTGCACGATATATGTTCCAATAGGGGGTTTTCATATATTTTTTATTGCGGGAAATTTTTACAGGTCCGATGTATTTCATTTTCAAAATAATATAGCGTTTGTTATATATCTCTCAAAGGACAAGATTTGTAGGTTAGAAGGACCCATCTTTTTTCGTTACGCCCGCCGGGCGGCGAACCGGCACACCCATAAGAACTGCTTATCGGTAAGAATACGACCGATAAGGACTGCTGATCGATCAGAATTGCTTATAGGTGTAAGGAAAGGGGGCAATGTGTGCCCCCTAAGTATACCTAACTCACTCTGCGGATTCGATAGATTCAAGGTTGCCATTCTGTTTCGCTTGGTGAATCAAACGACCCAGAGAGATTCCCTTGCAATCAGTCCAGGAGATGATCTCAATAAGATCCATCACAAACTCAGGATTTGCGGTGAATCCGTATGCCTTCTCAGTGTTGGACTGATAGATAACCTCCACGAATCCGGGCATCCCGGTGATGATGTTGCCCTGCTCGATGTGCAGGTTGTAGATAGCGGAAGACTCCTCGCGGGTAAAGGTGCGGAACACGGGGGCGGTGGTGGTGGTCATGATGCGGTGGCGTGTTGACTCGATCATTGTAGCGACTGGGGTGGGGCACCCGTGGCGGATGCCCCTGTTTGTTCACAATCCGTCACAGTCCCCACTTGTCCTTGCAGATGGGTCCGATCCCCAGGGCGATGCTGCGGGGATCGGTCAGTTCCCGCCCGCAGCAGGAGCACTCCCCAGTCTCACGCCCGAAGGCGACGGCAGCACTCAGGGGATCGCTGGCAGCACCCTGCAGGATGCTCACCACGTCGCTGGGGATGGAGCGATCAGGGCGACCGCCCTCACGGATGCCCCCCAGGAAGGCGTCGCCACGCTTAACCCACACGTTGCGACCGTCGCGGGAGGGCGACAGGGTGGCACCGTTGAGACGCAGGGAGAATCGCTTGGCACCACGCTCCCTCTGACGCTGAAACAGATCCAGGATCGGTTGCAGGTCGCCTGCGACCTTACGCTCTGCAGGGGCAGCGGGGGTGATGGCATCCTGTGCCAGTTTGAACGCCCATGCCTCCTGCTTGGGGGACAAACCGCGACGGGCAGCAGACTGGGCGAGCGACTGGGCGAAGTTGCTCCGGAGACCCTGCAGGATCTGGATTGCCTCGGGCAGGGTCAGGGCGGTGGCAAAGGTCACCTCGCCCTCGCGGGTCAGGATGGTGATCTGGCGGGTGGCGGTGGTCATCGGGGTTCGTTTGAACTGAGGTAATCCTACAGCATCCAGGGGCGGATCGCGTGGGGGATCCCGGAAGATCCCCCGTTTGTTCACAATCCGTTACAGATCACCCCAGGATGGCAGCAGCGAGTGCGTCCCGCTTGCGGACAGCGACCGGGACAGCAAACCACAGATCCCGCTTGCCGGTGGCATCGTTCCGGGTGGCAGCGAGCGATCCTGCCCGCTCCAGATCCACCAGGATGGCGTGCAGCGTGCCCTTATGCTTGGCGGGGTCGATCCCCATGGCACGGGCGAGGTCGCTGCAGGTATGGGGTCCACGCTGAATCAGGATGCTGCGGGCACCGATGCGGATCAGGCGGGTGTAAGCGTTGGCGATCAGTTCGATCATGGGTCGCGTTGCGTGTTGACTGAATCAGTGTAGCGTCTGGGGAGGGGGGACCGTGGGCGATCCCCCGTTTGTTCACAAAGGTTTACAGATCATACTCCCAGTCGATCCGCTCCTGCTCTGTCATGGGGCGAGTGAGCAGCAGCGATCCCAGAGACCAGACTTCCACTTCCTCGCCCTGCTCTACGGGGCATCCCCAGGAGAGCACCAGACCGGCAGGCAGGTGAACCCAGGCACGGGTAGGGTGACCTGCCTTCGTGTCACAGTAGAAAGGCGTCCACCGCAGCGGTTGGAACTGGGCGGGAAGGCGAAGGTCGCCCACGCTGCAGGGATTGTAGGGGTTCCAAGTGGTCATAATCCTTGAGGTGGTGGGAGGTCCGTTTGCCCCCCGTTGAAACCATTATGGGGCATGAAGGGGGGGGCGATCCCGCCCCCGTGTGCAGGTTGTCCGACTGTCACACCCCCAGTGCTGCTCGCAGTTCCTTTTTCACTGTACGGTTTGCCCGTGCATGTTTGCCCCATTCGGAACCCTTAGGTTGGGTATTGTGGACCAGCAGAGCGTAAGGACCGGGAGTAAAACAGTGCCGTTCGTCTACATCAACGGGCAGACCCAGAGCATCAGCAACCTCCACGGATTCGACGACCTTTGCATACCTGGGGAAGTAACCTTCGTCGATCAGGTAGTCAAACTTGCCACCATAAGATGCGGTGAGGTAGAAGTTGCTGGGCAGATCCAAACCTACAAAAAGGTTGAGGGATTTGCTGTAGCAGTAGAACTTGATCGTAGGATTTGCCATTGCCACCATAATCCATGCCTGGAGATAGTGTGCATTGAAGAAGTCACCCGACTCATGAATGCGAACACGGGTGTGCTTTTTCTTGAGGTTTTTGTGCAGTTCGGTGTTGATAAAGTCGGCAAGGTTGCCATTCTTCATCACATCCAAAACCTGCTGAAAGTTGTCGGCACGGTTGAAGAAAACCTGGTCAAACTGCACCTCACCAGATGCAGCAAAGCAACGGAACTCAGTGTGAGGACCATCAGCAATCTTGCGACCCTCAGGTGTCACAACTGCAAAGGATTTGCAGAACATAGCACCTGGGCAGGTCTTGCCTGCGGGCAGGTTGAAGATCAGGGTGTTTTTGTTGATCTTGGCGTTGCCGGTGGAGAAGTGCAGTGCCATGGGTGTCCTTTGCGGTTGAACCTATTGTTGCATGTAGTGGGGCATCCTGTCGATGCCCCTTGTGCCAGTTAGTTGGTTGGCGTGAGACCCAGCAGTTGATCCACCGTCACCTCCAGCAGTGCTGCTAGTTGCTCGTCGGTCATCACCTCGGGGGAGATGTCGATCAGGGGATGCTCATCGATCTGGGCGGTGGTGCAGAAGCGATCCATCGGTCGGTTGCGTGTTGACTCGATCAGTGTAGCACGGGAGGGGGGCGGTGCCCCCCACTGCGTCAGTTGCTCAACACAATGTAACGGAAGCAACGGGCATCTGCGATCTGCTCATCAGTGGCATCGATCCAGGGGGTCCAGACGGGCATCTGCTCGGGGGTGAGCACGTCCAGGCAGTCCAGGGCATCGGAGGGGATACCCTCGGGGGACTCAGCAGAGAAGACTGCCCACAGGGCACGACCAGACACGTCCAGTTGGAAGTCGGGATCGATCTGGGAGACCCAGGCGGTTTCGGTTGCCAGTTCGGTGAGGTTCAGCATGGGAGGAATCCCTGACGACTTGATCATCCTACAGCATGGTGGGCACCACCGTGGGTGCCCTGTTCATAAACTGTCACACTATAATCAAATCTTGCCTTCTTTCACCAGACGATCATAAAAAGCGGAGGCAAGTTTACCACACTCAGGACATGCCTTGGCATACTTAATCTCACTGCGGAGAGAATACACCAGGGGCACATTGCGAGAATACTTAACACGATAAGTTGCGGAGATAAGTTTCAGCAACTGACGCTTTTCGAGATTACCTTTGATGCCTTTCCACTGATAAACAGGGGAAAAGTGGAAATAGTTGTGATCCTCAGTCCGGCACTTTTGCAACACTTTGATGATGTTGCGTGAGGTATCATCACCGAAGAAAGGAGTCATCTCATTGAGCATAAAGACATCAAACTCTTCTGCTTCAGTGAGAGTTTTAATCTTGCTGTTGATGGCATCCATCGCAGTTTGGATGGTTTGCATCGACTGTTGCAGGTTGATGACTTCGGTTTGAAGAGCAGCAATCTGGGACATGGTTGGTTTCGGGAGGTGTGTGGTGGGTGTGTTCCTCCGATGCACATAAGATCCCACAGATCCTGAGACACCACAAGGGGATTTGTTCCACCTCTCAAACTGGCACATCTCCACTAGACATAAAAAAAGAGGGGTGCTAACCCCTCATAAGATCAAAACTCGATGATCCAATCTTTGTCGTGATTGATGTTCACCCAAAAATGGTTTTTACCATTGATTGATGTAACAAAAACTCGATCACCTTTGTTTTGTTCGATGATAACCTCGTCGAGATTATCCATCAAGTTTGCGAAACGATTCTTTGCCTTTTTAGATTTGGGAAAGACAAATGCTTTTTCCATTAGAACTCAATCCATTCTAGAGTTGGTTCACTCTCAATGATAGCATCATCCTCAGGGGATGCAAAGCATGGAGAGCATCAGGGATTTGGTCATTGGAATGAATGAATGAACGTGTGTATTCTAGTCGAGATTTGATGAGAAGTCAAGTATCTTGTGACACTTTTTCTTGTGTCACATCCTCTACGAGATCCTGCCAGTATTCCTCATCATAAATTGATGTGATGAGGTCTTCCATGTCATGTTGACTGGCAGATTGAAAAGAATCTACCAGCAGATCATAGAGCATCTGTTCCATTGATTTCGTGTCCATTTCATCAACGACACGATCACAATATTTCTCGATGATTTCATCGAGTTGTTCAGTTGTGAGATTCATTTGTTGAGAAGATTGTTGAAGTTGGAAACAATGATTTCACAGAGTTGATCTAAGACTTCATCTGTGAAGAAAATCTTTTCATCATCCATTGATGATGCAAATGCAAGAATGTCTTCTTGGATTTGTTCTCTTGTTGAAATGATGTCATTCTCCATCGAATCAACCATTTTGCAAATGTCTGAGAATGTCATGAGAGAACAATGCGATAGTCGAGGGATTTGATGCACCATCCTGTGGCACATGTGATCTCTTCTACGAGATCATCTTCATCTTCTGCTTCCCAGATTTCACCGATAACATCTTCGATGATGGGTTTCTGATGCTCCTCAGGTAGAATACCCTCGGAGTCCTCAAAATCAAACTCGATTTCTGTGATTTGGAAAAGCATGATGCCTCCCTTTGACTCTCATAAGATACACGCACATCTCGTCGAGATCAAGGGGGTGTGTGCCACTTGTGAGAACTGGCACTGGTCGGGGGGGGGGGGGGCCGTCCGCATCCCCTTGTGACACTTGTGAAACTGTCCCGAGGTGTCCCCATGAGACCCTGTGAGGTCTTATACTATGGGGACAATCAAATGAGAGGCAGGGGTATCCTCGTAGACGAAAATACATCGACACCGACCCTGTTAAAAAATAATTATAAAAAAACATTACAAAAGGGGATCATAAGATCCCCTGATGTATCATTCGCAGAAGACTTCACCCTTGTGAGTTAACCAAACTCGGTTTGCTTGATACACATCACCATGTCGAGTGTTGAAGTGATCATCACGGTATGGGTTGTAATTAACCCTTACCATCTTCTCATTGCAACCTAAAGTGTTTGCCATGAGAGTGCCATAGCAGTATGCATGAACATACTTTTTGCCCTCTTTGCGAACACGGTTGCGTCCCTTTTCGTCTACAACGAAGTGGGCATTGTCGAGCACAACGTAATCCCAACGCAACCAGACCCTCCAACCCTTGCCGGGGATCTTACGTTGGATGCTCCAGCAACCATCACGCAGGTTGCGGTAAACCCTGACGGTTTCCTTGTGGAGCACTTCTTCGCCGTTTTGATTGCGATGCATGGTCTTGGTTGCGACTGGAATCAGTATAGGGCATGGAGTGGGGATCCGGAGACCCCCAGTGGACACTTCAGGCAGTGACCCACATCCACTCCTGACCATCCCGTTGGATGATCATTGTCCGCCCATGGGTCTGTGCCGACCAATCGTAGGCAACATCCAGGGCGTGATCTTCACTGGTGAAGAACTCCTTGTCCTGCTCGTCGTAGAGCGGGTGAACAGACCAGGAAACAAATGCCATTGCTTTGTTGCGACTGAAGACAGTGTAGGGCAGTTTTGGGACATGCCTAGGTCCAGTGGACACTCCTCAAACCGTCACACTCACTGATTAGAAGCCCAGGTCATAATCTCCAGCATAGTTTCCGGGGTGATCCACCCCAGAACTTGATCCCCTTCGGGACACCCTGGAAAATCGGTAGAGAAATCATCATCAGGAGTGAACACTGCAATTTCTGCATCTTCACTGTGCCAGGATCCCCAAACGGGAACAGTTGCACGATAATCAACATCCTCAAACCGATTTTGGCAGTAGTTTCCCGCGCCAAACATTACGCTGACCTTCCACCCGTTGGCAAAAGTAACTTGGAAACCTTTGTTGGCAAAAGTGTGGAACATGTCCGGTTGTTTGAACTGATGTCAGTATAGGGGCAGGGTGGGGGCATTGCTGCCCCCTGGTGGACACTCCTCAGACCGTCACAGG
>WOR8_10006796_pt1 | contig 10934 bp, 8 predicted proteins | sample DeeMarSeWOR38_10_FD_19890 | JGI IMG/M metagenome (IMG submission 19890)
TAAAGATAATGATGGTAATCTTGTCGGTGAATTAGAGCTTCCAATGGCCATCGGAATTATTGGAGGTGCAGGTAATATCCATCCAAAGGCAAAGCTATGTAAAAAGATATTAGGAATTAAAACTGCCAAGGAACTAGCAGAAATTGTTGTAAGTCTAGGTCTTGCACAGAATTTTGCAGCAGTATTTGCATTATCAACAGTAGGAATACAAAAGGGACATATGTCCCTACATGCAAAAAATATTGCGGTTATGGCTGGTGCTGAGGAAAATGAAATAGATAAAGTTGCACAGCAAATGATAAAGGAAGGAAAAATCAAACTAGATAGGGCAGAAGAAATATTAAAAGAAATCAGATAATTCTATCAGCAATAACTTCAGGCTCTCTCTCACAATAATAACATTTTATTTTAGGAGGATCCTTTTCAATTACCTTAAATCTACTTTTTACTGGCTCATTTGCATTTGATACACATGTAGGATTTGAGCAACTTACGATACCGATTATTTCATTTGGTAGTTCGACTTTATGTTTCTTTGCAACTTTATAATCTCGAATGATATTTATTGTTGCCTTAGGAGAAATAAGTGCGATTTTATCAACTTCTTGGGGGTCTATCTCTCGATTTTCAACTTTAACTATGTCTTTTTTTCCAAATTTACTTTTAACATTCATTGCTACACTTACAACAGATGAAGTACTAATAGGTATACCTAAAATATGTAACACCTTAACAGCATTTCCAGCAGTTATATGATCAATTACTGTACCATTCTTAATCAGAGGTATTTTTAACTCCTTTTTCATATTCTACCTCCCATAACAAGAGAAAGTAAAGCCATTCTTACTGGAACGCCATTAAATGCTTGTTTAAAATAAAGAGCATGATGTGTTTTATCTACCTCAGGGTCGATTTCTGTAACCCTTGGTAAAGGATGCATAATAATAAGATCATTTTTTGCACTCTTTAGAAGTTCATTATTTATTTTATATGAGCCGACAACTCGATTATATTCTTCTGCATCTGGAAATCTTTCTTTTTGAATTCTTGTAACATACAAGACATCGGCATCTTTTATTGCCTTTTCCAAATTGGTAGTTGAAATAGGTTCGATACCAAGACCCTTACATTCTCCAACAACTTCATTTGGCATCTTTAAACTTGTAGGAGAGACAAAAGTAAGATTTGCTCCATACAATGCAAGGGCATAGGAAAGTGAATGCACAGTTCTACCATATTTTAAGTCGCCTAAAAGTACAATTTTTGTATTCTTAATTTTTTTCTTTTCTTTTCTAATTGTAAATAAATCAAGTAGACACTGAGTTGGGTGTCTTCCTGCTCCATCGCCCGCATTTAGAATTGGTGAATCAGCAAATTCAGCAGCAAGTCTTGCTGCCCCTTCTTGAGGATGTCTAATAACTATTGCATCACTATATGAATCTGCCATTCGTATAGTATCTGAAAGACTTTCCCCTTTCTTCTGTGAAGTTCCACTAGGATCTGAAAATCCAATCACTCTTCCACCAAGTCTGTTCATAGAACTCTCAAAACTAAGTCTAGTTCGAGTACTTGGTTCAAAAAAAAGTGATGATAAAACCCTTCCTTTTAAGATGTCCTTATATTTTTCTCCTTTTGCATAGGGTATCATTTCCTCAGCATAATTAAGTATATAGTTGATTTCATTTTTTGTAAAATCTTTTATTGAAATTATGTCTTTTCCCTTAAATTGCATACGAATCAAAAAGACAAACATGTAAAAGATACTTAATAAACTTTTTAATTCGTCAATTATTTAAAAATTAGCATAATATATTAATATAATAAAATTCCTATACTATTGTGGTAATAATTGTTAAATAAGATATATATAGTATGCGATACTGATAGGAATAAGTAAGAAAATTGATGGGGACTTTATATATGCCAAACAATAAGAAGTCTAAAAATTATGCTATCGCAAAATTATACAAAGTGTTAGATTTTAATTCAAAAAAAGATTTACATCCTGAAAATGAAAAATATTATGGGTCACTAAGTCAAAGATTAAAAGATATATCTGGGGAAGAAGTAATTTTAATAAAGAAATTAAATAAGGAAGAGCAAAAAGATAGTGCTGATTTACTAAAACCAAAAGTAATAGTTCATGCACGAGAGGTAAAAAAAGAACCTATAGTTGTAATTCCAGAGATAAAAATTCAAGAAAAGAAAGAAAAGCAAATTTGGGATGATGATGTTTTTGAAATCAAAAAAATTAAGATAAAAGAACCAGAATTTATTGAAGTTAAACCCAAAACATCCTCAAAAGAAGAAATTATTGAAATTAAAGAATTGAAAGCTGAGAAAGAAAAGTTACCTGAATGGGACTCATTAGAGTTGCATAAAAAAGAGGAAGAATTGGATGAACTTCCTGAGCTGGAACCAATATCTGAAGAAGAAATTAAAAAAATTGAACCAGAACCTATAGTAAAATTAAAAGAAGAAAAAAAAGAAATTGAAGAAACCGGAAATTTTTGTCCTGAATGTGGAGCTAAACTTGATTTATCTATGGAATTCTGCTCAAATTGTGGAAAAAATATCAAAGATGAAGAAATACCATCCTTTTTACCTATTGAGTCATTTGAAGAGGAATCCATTCCTTCAAAAATGGAACCAATTGAAATTGAGAAGCCTGAAGAGGAGAAAATATCCTTTATTGAAAAAAAAGAAAAAATCACGATTTTTAAGGATTTAAAAAGTATAGATGATAAAACAACTGCAATACTTTTTGATAATGGAATAACCTCAATTGATTTATTGAAAAAACAGACAATAAATGATTTAACAAAAATTGAGGGTATAAAGAAAAAAAATGCTAAGAAAATCATAAAAGAACTTAAAAAAAGAGATAAAAAATTAGATAACAAGAAATCACCTGAAATAGAAGTTTTTGAAAAAGAGGATTTATCCGAAGATCAAAAGATTGAGGAAAAAGGGGAATGGTTAGAACCTGAAAAAAAAGATACAAAACCTGCTGTATGGGAGCCCATTGAAGATGAAATAAAAGAACCTATAAAAAAAGAAACTGTAGTTTTTGAAGAGTTTTGCCCTGAAAAAGACACTGAAAAAACTCTCATAGATGAGGAAATAAAGCTAGAAGTATTTAAAGATATTAAAAGTATTGACAGAAAAACCGCAATTCTACTTTATGATAATGGCTTTTCCAATATTGATACTCTTTTTGAAGCACCAATAAAAGATTTGGTAAAGATCGAAGGGGTTAAACGAAAAACAGCAAAAAAAATTAAAAAAGAACTTAATAAAATTAAAACTACACCAATAATAATTCCCACTGAAGAAAAAAAAGAAGAAAGTGAAACCGATAATTTTCAAAAAATAAGAGAAGAATTAGAAACTGCAAAAAAAGATTTAAAAACAATAAATAAAGATTTAACCAAAAAAGAAAAAAACATACAAAAATTGCAAGAAGAATTAGATGAAAAAGTAAATGATCTTGAAACTAAAAAAACTGAATTATACAACAAAGATGAAGAAATAAAAGTATTACAAGAACAATCAGACCAAAGTAAACAGCAAAAAGATGTTGCTACTCAGGAATTAACTAAAAAGGAAGAAGAAATTGAAAAATTACAAAAGGAACTGGAAGAAAAAAAATTCAATATAGAGTCTAAAATAAATGAAATTGATAACAAAGATGAAGAGATAAAAAAATTAAAGGAACAATTAGATTTTAGAGAAAAAGAAATTAAAATTAATACTTTTAAAGATATAATCTGTATCGATGATCAAACAGCAATATTGCTTTATGACAATGGAGTTACATCAATTAACTTATTAAAAAACACACCTAAAAAAAGTATAATTAAAATTAAGGGAATAAAAAGAAAAACAGTAAAACAAATAATCAAAGAACTTGATGAAAAAACTGATAAAGAAGATTTAAAAAAATCAGAGCCAGAAATAAAAAAGGAACCAGAAGAAATAATTGAAGAAGATAAAGGATTAGAAAAAAAAGAAATAACAAAAGGAAAGAAAAAACGTCCTATCGATTATTCTGGGGATGAAAATGGTATTACAAAAGATGAAGCTCAAGAAATTGATAAAAAAATAGTTGATGAATTCTCTCTAACCAATCAAGACGATGACGTTTTTAAGGATATTAGTAGTATTGATGGAAAAATTTCAAGATTATTAGTTGAAAATGGTATTACCACAATAGATGAACTCAAATCTGCAACTATAAAGGATTTGACCAAAATCAAAGGTATAAAAAGAAAAAATGCAAAAAAAATAAAAAAGGAAGTTGGCAACTTACTAGATAAAAATGTTGAGTCCTCAAAAGATTTGGAAGAACCTTTGGAAAGAGAAGAAGCTGAATGGGAATATTACGATGAGCATTTAATTTCTGAATCAACAATGAAGGAATACAAAGGTTTCAGATTTGAAGACTATACTTTATATAAAAAAGAAATTGAAACAAAATCAGGTAGTAAAAGAACTGTAAGATTTTTTAGTAAAGCAGAACCTGAAAATGCAGAACCAATAGATATGCCAAAGGGTTATGAAGTAAGGAAGAATAAAAAAACAGGTCTTCCATATTTAAGAAAGAAAAAATAGTTTTTACTAAAATATATAAAACATTTTTATATCCTACTTATTTGAGCGAATAAGATGAGTTGGAACGGCCCCTTAAATAAAATCGATGATTATAGATACGAGATTCCTTCAAGTTATAGAGGTGAAAGAAACAACCTTTCGATGAAAACTTCTGCAGTAATTTATGCTGATGACAAAATGTTACAACACATTAGGGGTGATAATGCCCCTGAGCAAGCTGCAAATGTCACAACCCTTCCAGGAATTGTTGGGAAATCTTTAGCAATGCCTGATATTCATTGGGGGTATGGTTTTCCTATTGGTGGTGTTGCTGCAACTGATGCTGATGAAGGTGTTATTTCTCCTGGTGGAGTGGGCTTTGACATTAACTGTGGGGTTAGACTTGTCAGGACTAATTTAAATATTAAGGATTTAAATGAGGAAAAAATCAAAAGTTTAGTTGATGAAATGTTTAAAAACGTTCCTTCAGGTCTTGGTTCAAAGGCAAAGATTAGATTTAGTAAAAATGAACTTGATGATATTTTAAGACTGGGTGCTAAATCTCCAGTAAGCAAAGGCTATGGATGGGAGGAAGATCTTAAGTTTTTAGAAGAAAATGGTTGTCTTGATTATGCAGATACATCACATGTATCAGAAAAAGCAATTCAAAGAGGAATGTCCCAAGTTGGATCATTAGGTGCCGGAAATCACTTTCTAGAAATTCAAAAAGTAACTGAAATTTTTGATCCTAATGCTGCAAAAGTTTATGGTATAAATAGTGTTGGCCAAATAACTGTTATGATTCATACTGGTTCAAGAGGCTTTGGTCATCAGGTATGTACAGATCATCTCAGAGTTCTTGAACAAGCAGTGAGAAAGTACAAAATATTTCTTCCAGACAGACAACTTGCTTGTGCACCAGTAAAATCCATGGAAGGTGAATCGTATCTAAAAGCAATGGCATGTGCTGCCAATTTTGCTTGGGCAAATAGACAATTGATAGTCCATTGGGTGAGAGAATCCTTCGAAAGAGTTTTAAATGACAGTGCTGAAAATATGGATATGAGAATCGTTTATGATGTGTGTCATAATATAGGAAAACTAGAAGAGCATGAAATAGAAGGTAAAAAAAGAAAGGTTTATGTTCATAGAAAAGGAGCAACTAGAGCATTTGGACCAGGTAAACCTGAAATTTCTTTAAAATATCGTGACATAGGTCAACCTGTATTAATTCCTGGCGACATGGGAACGGAAAGTTATCTTTTGAGAGGAACCAAAGAATCTGAAGAAACCTTTGGATCTACATGCCATGGTGCAGGACGTATTTTGTCAAGACATCAGGCACTCAAGAAATGGCGTGGTGAATACATCGTGCGTGAATTAAAAAACAGAGGAATATATGTTCACCCTGCAAGCTTTAAAGTTGCTGCGGAGGAAGCACCAGGAGCATATAAAGATATAAGAAATGTAGTTGATGTTGCCCATGGAGCAGGAATATCTAAAAAAGTAGTAAAGCTTGTTCCTCTTGGGGTTGTAAAAGGATGATAAAAGAATTACCAATTAATTTTAAATGTATGAAAACATATTTAGGTACAGAAGATGGTGATGCATTTGGAAGAAGTTGAAATATGTAATTTCGAAGATATAGATCTTAAAGGAGCAACAGTAATTGCTGGCTTTCCCTCTATTGGGTTAGTTAGTACTATTGCAGCAAATTATCTAATTGATGCTTTAAATTTAAAACAAATAGGATGTGTTACATCCTCTCAATTTCCTGCTTTATCAGTTGTTCATACTGGGGAACCTTTGTCACCAGTTAGAATTTATGCAGGTGAACAAGGCTTAAACAAGAAAATTGTTGTTTTTGTTTCTGAGTTTAAACCTAAACCAAATTTAATAAACTCTATTTCTGAGACAATAATGAAATGGGCTAATGAAAAAGATTGTAAACTTCTTATTTCTCCAGAAGGAATGGTTGTAGAAGGAAAATCTGTTGAAGGTGGCGCAGAAGTTGAGGCATATGCAATAGGTTCCACTGAAAATGCAAGAAGTATGCTTCTTGAGAAAAAAATTGCTCAATTTAAAAATGGAATTATTGCAGGTGTTTCAGGAGTGCTTCTAAATATTGGAAAACAGCAGAATTTCAACGTAATTTCAATTCTTGCTGAAGCTCATCCGAATTACCCTGATGCAAAAGCCGCTGCTGCTGCAATTAATGTTATGGCACTACTGATGGGAATTGAAATAAATGTTACACCTCTTTATGAGGAATCTGAACGCATTGAAAAACAACTTCAGAAATTCCATAAACAGGCAAAACCAATGGTATCTGCTTCTCAAGCACCACAACCTAGCATGTACGGATAAACAATTTCTTTATTTTATATCTCAATAAAGAACCTTTTAATAGCTTATGCTATTTTGGAATTTGAACTATGAAAGAAATACCAAAGAGTCATCCAAGATATCAATCACTTATAACAAGAGATAAAATCAAGCATGCAATGATAGATGGCTTTGTTCATGAAACAGGTCTTATTGCACACGGACGTGGAGAGGCATTTGATTATTTAATTGGAGAAAAAACTATACCTTCTGCTGAACAGGCTGAAAAGAATGCTGCTTCGATGCTTCTTTGTGCAGAAAATCCAGTAATTTCGGTTAATGGAAATGTTGTCGCACTTGTTGCAAAAGATATAATTGAACTTGCAGAACTAATCCCTGCAAAACTTGAAGTTAATCTTTTTCATAGAACAGATGAAAGAATAAAAAAAATTATTTTAGAATTAAAAAAACAAGGCGCAAAAAATGTGTATGGTGCCCAAGCTGATGCAAAGATACCAGGGCTAGATAGCAATAGAGGTCTTTGTGATAAGGAGGGTATTTTTTCTGCAGATGTTGTTTTGGTTCCTTTAGAAGATGGTGACAGATGTGAAGCATTAAAAGCAATGGGAAAAACAGTTATTGCAATAGATCTAAATCCTCTATCAAGAACAGCAAGGTCTGCAGATATAACAATTGTTGATAATGTTATTAGAGCAGTTCCAAATATAAGTGAGTGGATTAAAAAGCTTAAAAATGAAGATAAAGAAACTCTTGAAGATATGATTAAAACATGGGATAATAGAAAAATGTTAAAAGAAGTATCTATTTTCATTTCAAAAAGAATAAATTCATTGTTTTAATTAGGGGTAGAATATGGAATCATTAAGAACTCATTATTCAATTGATGTCACAAGTAAAGAATATGGAAAAACAATATCAGTTGCAGGTTGGGTCGAAGATATAAGAAATATTGGTTCAATTGCATTTATTATCCTGCGTGATAGAAAAGGAACTCTTCAAATCACTGCCCTTAAGAAACAACATAAAGAAATTTTTGATAAACTTGTAAATATATCTCGTGAATCTGTAATATCTATTGAAGGACTATGCCAAAAGAGTGATAAGGCACGAAACGGATACGAAATTATTCCTTTAAAAGTAAACATATTGTCTATAGCGGAAACACCTCTTCCTTTAGGTGTTGTTGATAAAATTGAATCAGAACTTGAAACACGTCTTGATAATAGGTTTATTGACCTAAGAAAACAGGAAATTCAGTCGATATTCAAGATTAGAAATGAAATCATTGCAGCAGTCCATGAATATTTAAGAAAAGAAAATTTCATAGAAGTTCATACTCCAAATATTATTGCAAGTTCCTCTGAAGGAGGAACAGATGTTTTTAAGCTTAAATATTTTGAAAAAGAAGCATTTCTTGCTCAATCTCCTCAGCTATATAAACAAATGCTTATGTCAACAGGTTTTGATAGAGTTTATGAAATTGCATGGTACTTTAGAGCTGAAGAGCATAATACTAGAAGACACTTGAATGAATCCACTGCAATAGATTTGGAAATGGCTTTTATTAAAGATGAAGAAGATGTAATGAAAATTCTTGAAAACCTTGTCTATGCAATGTGGAAAAGAGCAAGTGAATGTAAGATTGAGCTTGAAATTTTAAATCAGAAAGTTGAGGTTCCAAAACTTCCATTTAAGAGATTAAAATATGATGAAGTGATTGATAAGCTAAATAAAAACAAATGTAATATTGAGTGGGGAGCTGATTTTGGTTCTGAAGAAGAAAAACTTTTGGGAGAAATTATGAAAAAAGAGGGACATGAGTTTTATTTTATCACTAAATATCCAATAATAGCAAAACCCTTCTATACAATGCCTGAGAAAGATAAATATTCCCGCGGTTTTGATCTTGAGTGTAGAGGTGTAGAGATTGCTTCAGGTAGTCAGCGTATACATGAAGTTGAACTTTTAACAGATAGAATAGAAGCATGCAATCTCAATCCAAAGGATTTCGAGTCATATCTAAAGGCATTTAAATATGGCATGCCGCCTCATGGCGGTTTTGGATTTGGAATAGAACGATTCTTAATGAATCTTTTAGATATCAAAAATATTAGAGAATGTATCTTATTTCCACGTGATAGAACTCGACTTACACCGTAAATGTTATAAGCGTTTATTAGTTGGCGCATTATTAGAAAACTCATGTGTTTTTAAGATATAATAGGTGAGGAAAAATGAGGAATTTAAGCGAAGCGAAAGTATATGGAGGAATTGGCGCTATTTTGATGCTTGTTGGAATTTTTGTTCCATATGGTGGTCCTATAGTCAGCATAATAGGTCTTGTTTTTGTGTTTATTGCTGTAAAAGCTATATCAGAAATAGCAAAAGATGAAGATATTTTTAGAAATTATCTAATGTATTTTATTTTTACAATACTTGTCTTTGTTGCAATAATTGGTATTTTAATTATTGCTTTTGGAGCTGCAGGTGGCTTTTCATGGATTACCGAAATTTCTCAAATGCAATCTGAAGAAATTACTGATTTGAATACATTTTGGGATTTATTTGGAGATATGATTATTGGTGCAATAGTGGCATTAATTGTTGGATGGATATTAGCAATCGTATCTGCATTGTACCTAAGAAAATGTTATAATAGTATAGCAGAACATACAAAAGTTAGTACATTTAAGACAACAGGTACATTATATTTCATTGGAGCTATTACTCTCATAATTCTTATAGGATTTCTGATAATATTTATTGCAAAAATAATTGAAATTGTAGCATTCTTCTCAATTCCAGAAACACTTCCAGCTTCAAAAGGCTCCTAAAGAATCTTTTATCTCTTTTTTTATTTTTTTATACTTTCAATTATCCTAGTTTAAACCTTTTATACAAAAGATTTGAATACCAATAACCTATGAGGGAAAAGACAGGTATTAAGATTCTCGATATTTTTGGGGGACGACTTTGAAAGATATCATAATAAAAGGAGCTAGAGAACATAATCTTAAGAACGTTAATCTTGTTCTTCCGAGAGATAAGTTTATTGTTATTACTGGTCTGTCTGGTTCTGGAAAATCAACTCTTGCATTTGATACAATTTATGCAGAAGGGCAACGCCGTTATGTTGAGTCTCTCTCTGCTTATGCAAGACAGTTTTTAGGACTTATGCATAAACCCGATGTAGATAGCATTGAGGGACTTTCACCAGCAATATCAATTGAGCAAAAATCAACAAGTAAAAATCCACGTAGTACAGTAGGAACAATTACTGAGATATATGACTATCTTCGTCTTCTTTATGCAAGAATTGGTACATCATATTGTCCGGAACACAACTTAAAAATTGAATCTCAATCCCCTGAAAAGATATCAAATAGAATAATTGAAGATTTTAAAGGACCGATAACAATTCTTTCACCAATTATTAGGCAAAAAAAAGGAACATATGAACAACTTTTTTCAGATTTAAATAAAGAAGGATGGACGAAAATTCGAGTTGATAAAGCAATATATAGAACAGATGAATCAATAACTTTGGATAGATATAAAAAGCATGATATTGAAATCATAATTGATAGGTTTAAAATAGAAGATAGAACAAGACTTGTTGAATCTATTGAAAATTCTTTAAAGAAATCAGATGGTCTAGTAATAGTTATTGATAAAAATGGAAAAGAAAAATTGTATTCTTCAAAAATGGCATGTCCAGAATGTGGTTTGGTTTTTGAAGAACTTCAGCCGCGTATGTTTTCATTTAATAGTCCATTTGGAGCATGTGAAAAATGTCATGGTCTTGGAATTAGAATGGACTTTGATCCAAACCTGATAATTCCAGATAATGAACTATCAATTGCAGATGGAGCAGTAAAACTATATAGAAATGCAATTGATGGTTGGAGAATAAAGTTCTTGGGTTCTGTTGCAAAGCATTTTGGTTTTGATATATTTACTCCTATAGCAGATTTAAATGAGGAACAGTATAATGC
>WOR8_10009698_pt1 | contig 10933 bp, 8 predicted proteins | sample DeeMarSeWOR38_10_FD_19890 | JGI IMG/M metagenome (IMG submission 19890)
AAGAACACCCCCGAAGCTGCCAAGAGAATGGCCATAAAGCTGATAATAGAGATGAAAAATGTACCCCCGGAGGTGGATTGTTCCATTGAAAGTATAGACTCTTCGATGAAAGCAGCCGTTTCGGGTCCTACTACATTATTAAGTACAGTATACAAGCGGTTGGCCATGGCCAGCTCGTCGATAAACACGCCGGCGACAGTCAGAGCGATATAGGTGACAGGAGCCAGTGAGAACATAACAAAATAAGCCAAACTTGCGGCCAGCCGGACTGGTCAGTCGGTGATCCAGCTCTCATAGATTTCTTTAAATAAGGTTTTGATCCTTGGCAAATTATTCATTCATGTTTACATTCAGATCGTAGGTGATGTTGGGTAATTCGATTCCGGCTTCACCAAGCGCAAGCTCAAGGGCTATATTAACCTTATCAAGCATTCTTTTTTCATCTCGATAGGTGTCAATCCACCAGCGCACGCGCACCATCCGAGCAGAATCACCAAACTTGAGGTAATAAATATCCACCGGCTTATCAGGCAGCACACCTTCAACACTACGCACAGCCTGATCGATCACCTCCCGCATTTTCTCTACATCTGTGCCGTAGGCAACACCGATCTCCGTTTCCGCCCGGAATCGGGTATCAGGAAAAGTGTAATTGACCACCTGGCTTTTTCCAATACTTGAGTTAGGGATGATCACCTCCCGGTTATCCCCGGTTTTAATCCGTGTCGATCGAGTTCCTATCTCGATTACTCTGCCAATTTTATTCAATTCCTCTATTTGGATGGCATCTCCCACACGGAAAGGTTGGTCAATTAATATAAGATACCCACTAAGGATATCCGAAAGAATATCCTGCGCACCGAAGGAAATCACAAACCCGGCGATGATCAATATGACTGCTATGATGCTGATATCGAACCCAAAGTGGGTCAAAATAATGCTGAGGGCAACAATAAGCACTACGGACTGGGTTAAACGTTTGATTGTAATGATTACTGGAGACAGCTTTCGTTGATCATCGGAAGTCACCAACTGTATCTCATACCTGTTAACAACAAACTGGATGATATCGAACGCAATAATGGATGAAATTACGACAACCAATATAAAGAACAAATCATTTAAGTTGGTTCTGACTCCTTCACCAAGAAAATCCAACCTCAACACAGCAAAACGGATAAACAAGACCAGCAAAAGCCAATTAAGATATCTCGCAATGAGGCTCAAGACATCATCATCTAGCTCCAGACGAGTTCGATTGAAGATCCATCTGGGGAGTCTCATTAACACCCGGATAAAAATGAAATAACCAACCAAAATGACCAGTGCAGAAATCCCGAGGTTGATCCAATCTTCTATCGGTACGCCTAAGAAGGTGTATCCTGACAAGCCAGTTTGGGCAGTAAACTCTTTTATCTGGCGATCAATACGATCAGGGGTAGGAGTAGGCACCGGCGTACGGGCGGAGACGGCCGTGGCGACATCCTCAACAGATTCGATGCTTTCTCCTTCCGCAGGTGGTGCAAATTCTTCAGGTGCAACGGTACCGGTCACCTCCGGCGTCGCGGGTGTTTCAGGCGCAGCTGTCCCGCAGGCGACCACTAATGTGGAAAACATAATCCATATAACCAAGACTACTTTCCATGGACGAAATCCAGTGCGGCTTGAGTCATACTCATGCAAAATTGATATTTTAGTTTTCATGATTGGTCATAGAAAATATTGGTATTGATTTAAGAATAGTAATCCATATAGGATTCTCCTACCTTGGGTGATTGACATCTTTTGATGGGATTACTTCCCTTTCTCTATGGATTAGATCTTACTCTGCATTCCTACTCCGATCTTCTTTCCATCTCCTGATCGGCCATATATTTGACCACTTCTGCTCTGGCTAATGGATCAAGCTCGTCTAATTGAGCCAGAATATCGTCCCCGGTCTTTTTTATTCTCTTTTGACGTTCCATTAAGAAAAGCACGAACCCAACCACAACCAGGCCTACCCCCATTAGCCAGGAGAGGATATTCCTAGATCTTCTTATAGCTAGGTAAACTGACCCGATAAATCCTCCACTAATTAAAATCCATCCAACCTGCATTGTTTCCATATCTGTCCACTCTTTTGTTTTTCTCTCTTGAACGTTTTCCATCATTCGCACCTATCCTTTATTTTTGATTTCATCATTTAGCCGTGAAAAAGCAAAAGGACTATTTAAATTCCGAAAATCCGTGTATTTTCATCGATAACAATATATTTTGGTAAGGTTATCATTCGGGAACTAACACACGCATAGCACCTGGTATGATCTTTATCGAAATTGGCGTATTACCCCAAACCTCTCCATCACCCTGGATGGGTTGCGGTTGGTCTGTACTGATAGTGATTTCTTTGGCTTGCCAATGGTGATATAAGTCAGAAACTGTATCTTTTTTCTTTAGGCTGGCTGAGACAGAAGAGTAAGAAAGGTCGATATCACGCCAAATTAATATATCAAAATATCCATCACTAACATCCGCTTCGGGGATTAGAGAAACACCAGGCACGCCGATATTGCTTGAGTTGTCAACCCGGCAGCCGACGCCATTGACATCAAATTGTTCTCCATCCAAATTGAGCCTATATGCTACTTCCTGGGATGAATCCATAGCTTTGAAAGCTGCAATCGTATAAGCAGCCAGGCCATATTTATCTTTCAAGTCCCGGTCGGCCAAGATAACCTTCTCCGCGGGAAATCCGATTCCCACCCGCAGCATGAATTTGTGCTCACCAGCCTCGCCCATATCCACCTGGCGGACGACACTGGATTCGTTGCATGCTACTTTAGCTGCATCTTCTAGTTTTCTGGGGATGCCCAGCTCAACGGACATCAGGTTGGCTGTGCCGCCCGGCAGGATGGCTAAAGGTACATCAGTCCCCATAAGTCCCTGGGCTACCTCCATAACGCTGCCATCGCCCCCATAAGCTGCGACGACATCAACACCATCAGCGGCAGCTTTTTCGGCAAACTGGCGAGCATCGCCGCTTTGCTGAGTGACGGATACTTCCCAAGAAACCTCATATTCCCGGAAAACACGATTAATTGTATTGAGAATATACTGGTCACGACCAGAGGCCGGATTAATTACAACGTGAATTTTAATAGCCACACTCATTACTCCAAATTAATTCAAATTTCTTGATCCGCTTTTGCATGTAGTTGACAGAGGGGTCTGATTTGTCCCATTTCTCTTTTCCGAGCTCCGTGGCATACTTATTCGAAACTAAAAATGACCTCCCAGTCATTCTTCATGCTGATGACCGACCAGTCTTGTTCCTGGGCGGCGCTCAATACCTTTTCAGCGCCAGCAGTGTACTCAAACTCTCGAACCGCATCGTCGTGAAGGACCAAAAGGCGCAACGCGGGCAGGGAGGCTCCTCCTGCAAACGTTAGCATATGTAAGTCACCATTGGAGTTGCCGGCTGCCAGGATCGGACGGCGTCCAACCATGTTCCAGATTTGAACAGGTTTCCCAGGCCCATCGTCAACCACGTCCAACTCTGCCTTCTGCACAATCATGCCTCCGCCTGATCCTTCCAAATATTGATAAGCAACCCTGCTGCCAATGACTCGCTCGCGGGGGATACCATACAGGTCGTTTGCGAATCCCCGCATGAAATCGCGCCCACCACCGGAGACGATATAGTTACTGAATCCATTAGCCTGTAGAAATTCGAGAAGCTCGAGCATTGGTTGATAGATGCAATCTCTGTAGGCCAATCCTAATGTCGGATGTTGTTCGTTATCGATAAATGCTGCAGCATCGGCCTCAATTTGTTCGACCGCCTGTCCTTCTGCCAGGTTGAGAATCCCACCTAATAGAACTTTTAGATCGTCATCATCGCCTTGATAGTGCTTCGTAACCACACCACCGAGCCAGTCGAAATCCTTCTCCCAGGCGGCCTGCCATGGCTGCTTCGATCGCAACGACGCATCGCGCTCCGCCTGCACAGCGAGCTTGCGCAGCAAGAAGTCAAGCTGGATGTACATTGGTTTTTCGCACCACAAGGTGCCGTCGTTATCGAAGACCGCGATCCGTTCTTCTACAGGCACAAATGAGACTTGATTGGGGTCGATAACCGACCCCACAAAGTTGAGAACCCTTTCTTTCGTCTTCCCATCTTTCCAAGAAGGTAATTGATTAGACATTATGTTTCTGTTCTCCTTTCATTAAATATTGAACAATTAGCTTTTATCCAAGCCATTTTTGACTCTGATAATGCACCTAAATCCAATATGGGTTGTACCGGTATCGATCATTTGCGGGCGGCGAGCTGCTGGACGATAGCGCAGGCAGTAGTTTGGCGCACACAAATGAGAGCCGCCCTTGACTACCTTGCGCGGAATGCGAAACTGTGGCTGGGAAGGATCAAAACTACCATCAATTTTTCCACCACGTGGGTTGTGCGGAATACAGCATGGTTTATCAACGTCCTCCGTATGCTTCTGCGTCCACCAGTCATCGGTCCACTCCCAGGCGTTGCCGGCCATGTCGTAAAGTTCATAACCGTTGGCTGGGAAGGAACCCACCGGCGCGGTGCCCTCAAAACCATCTTTGAGTAAGTTCTGCCAGGGGAACTCGCCTTGCCAACTATTGGCCATCGCCTTGCCATCGGGAAAATGTTCATCTCCCCAAACGAAAGTGGCTCCATCAAGACCACCACGGGCAGCGAATTCCCATTCTGCCTCAGTCGGCAGTTCCTTGCCAGCCCATTTTGCATATGCCGCTGCATCCTCATAGGCGATGTGCACAACAGGATGAAGATCTCGTCCATGTATGTGACTATGAGGTCCTTCTGGATGCTGCCAATCTGCACCAGGTGTCCAGTTCCACCACAGGTCTATCCGGCGGAGATCAACGGGTCCTTCCGTTTTTTGGAAAGTCAGGGAGCCCGGCACGAGGGACTCGGGAGGTGCACCAGGGTAATCTTCGGGGTTGGGAGCTCGTTCGGCAACGGTCTTGTAGCCAGTCTGCTTTACGAAACGAGCAAACTGGGCATTCGTGACCTGGTATTTATCCATCCAGAATCCATCCACGCTCACCTTATGGATCGGGGCTTCTTCCGGATAAAAATCCTCAGACCCCATGCGGAAGGTGCCTCCCGGCACCCAGGCCATATCGGGATGGGGCGGCTCCCCGGATGGTTCTAAGGGATCGATCTTCTGGGCAGAGGAGGAATTAATTTCATGGCTCATAAGTTTCTCTAGGACCTTTGTAATGACTTATTGCTATTCACCTGCCTCCATCCGGGACTGGTAGGCTTCCACAGCCTGTTCCATATTAAAGAACAGCCGCTCATTGCCCAGGACCTCCCCGAGGGACGATCGTCGAATAATGTTCAAAGGCTCCGGATTCAAGGCAGTCAGCCAGAGTTGGATGCCCTGGCTGTTTAACTGTTCATCCAGCTCTTCAAGATTTTCCAAAGCTGTATATTCCAGGTCCGGAATGGCGCTGAAGTCGATGGCAATGATGAGCAAGCCGGGGAATGTTTCATCATCCGGATGATCAGTGGAGAGCGGCCGGAACACATCTGTGCCGGGCTTGCGACCCAGAGCATACACCGGCGGAAAGCTGGACTGGATAAACAGGGTCAGAATAGATATGAGCACCGCAATCAGGATTCCTTCTAAGGTGCCTAACAGCACGACGCCCAAAAATGCGATCACCGCCCAGATAAACTCGGTGTTGCGGATACGTCGTATCTGGCGGAAGCTCTCAATGCTGATCAAGCCGGCCGCAGCCACCATGACCATTGCGCCAAGCGTCGCCTGGGGCAGCAAGCCGATCACCGAGGCCAGGAATAACAGGGTCAGGATGACAGAAATGACGATAATAATGCTGGTCAGCTGGGTCTTGGCCCCCGCATTGCGGTTAACAGCGGTAATCGAAGTGCCGCCGCCGCCTGCATAGCCCTGAAAGAGACTGCTGCCGATGTTGGCGATGCCTAAGGCAACCAGTTCCTGGTTGGCATTGATGGGGGGCTCGCCTTTGCGCAAGAATGAACGTCCAGCTGCATTGGACTCGATAAATGACATTAACGCTATGCCCAGCGCGCCCGCCCAAAGCTGGGACACTAAGGATAGATCAGGCAGCTTCGGGGTGGGCAGTCCCGAAGGAATGTCCCCGACGATCGATACACCCAGCGCTTCTAAATTCAGCAGCGCTGAAGCCAGGATTCCTAGAAAAACGGCCATCAGGGCAGCCGGAATTTGAGGTCTAATGCGCGGCAGGAAGATCAGGATTGCCAGAGAGACCAGGGCTACGCCAAAAGTCACCCAGTGGATAGTGTCCAAAGATTGAATCAGTGCTACCAGGGTCTGTAAAAATGGGGCCTTATCGATAGAGACGCCTAACACCTTGGCAATTTGACCGACAAATATGACTACCCCAACACCAGCTTTAAACCCAGTCAGCACTGGCTTCGAGATCAAATTAGCCAGGATTCCGAGCCGCAATAACCCGGCGAGAATCAGGAATACACCCACCAACACTGCCAATGTTGCAGCAGCTGTCAGGTAGGCTGCAGAATCACCCTCCGGGACAACCGACGCAAGGGTAGCGGCGGTCAAGATTGAGATCGTTGAGGTGACGCTGACCATCAGCACCCGGGAGGTTCCCAGGATGGCGTAAACGACCATCAGGATCAATACGGTGTACAAACCCACCTCAACCGGCAAACCAGCAATGGTGGCGTATGCCATCGCCTGGGGTATAACCACTGCGGCAGTTGTCAGCCCGGCAACCAGGTCCTGGCGCAGCCACTTAGATGGATAACCAGGGAGCCACCCTAATATCGGCAGGTATTTCTTTATGCCCTGTGGTGTCTCAATTTGTCCTAAAGACATCGTTCACTCTCTTGATGTATCTAAGCTGATTTGGTCGTACCACCAGAGTTTTCGAAAAAAAGATCGCGCGCGATCCTCTTGTTTTGGAGCAACGCGACCCATAATTTCGGCGATGGATCGCTGACCATCAATGGCTTCAACCAGCTGTTTTTCTACTTGGTTGGCAGGTAAATATATATCTGTATAAGTATGGCTTTGATTGATCAGCACCCCAGATGCACCTGGAGGTAATTTTTCTTCTACGATGATTGTTCCCGACAATCGATGCGGTATGTTCGATAGCGATTGATCATTATCAAACTGGAACGACTGCGCGGGATAAGGATTTTCGTTATGAGTGATAATTGCACTATGGCGCAGCATGCTTCCTCGGAAAAGCTCCATGGCCGCGTACTGCTCCTTAATTGGAAGTTGGGCGAGCCGATCCGCATGCGGTGAACTCGCTATATCTCCACAAATAGGCAGATAAGGCGCCTGTCGCAGCCAGCGACCAAACATTAAGCCCGAACCTTCAATCAAATCAAATAATTGCGGAACAGTGTAAGCTCTATCCTGCGGGTTTAACAAAGCATCCGCCAAGGCAGCCTTGCGGCGGAAATCTGGCGATTCACCCAATAAAACTCCCAGGGGATGCGCCGGCGGCATGGCCATCAGGGTGGCTGCCAGCTCGGTAATTTCCTCTTCCGAATTGCCAATCCCCAGGCGGCGGCAGTACTCCTGGATCATATAGATGCCGGTACGGCCATAGGTCGCATAGACCATCAGGTGCATGGCACCATCGCGTTTGAGCACCCGGCGCAAAGCCCGCAGGCCGGTATCCGGATCTGGTAAGTGGTGCAGCACACCCGTGCAAAGGATCAGGTCGAATCGCTGTTCTAATTCTTCAACCCGCTCGACGGCCAGCTGCTCGAGCTCAAGGTTGCCCAAGTCATACTTTTCCTTCAGATTTTTCGTTTCCTGAAGGCTGGTGTCGCTTATATCAATGCCGATAACCTGCGCTTCGGGAAACCGCAGGGCATATTTGGCGGCCTGGGAGGTACCACAGCCAGCTACCAGGACATCCATATCTGTACGGTAAGGCTTGGCTGGCCAGAAGAGATGGTGATCGGCACGGCGTCGACCTTCATCTTTCCACTGCTGGCGATAGCCTTCCAGCCCATCGACAGGTGGCGGATAAGGGTGCTGATCGTAAAATTCACGTACCTGATCGGCAATGGTGAACTTCTCTCGGTCTTCAAGGTTCATTAATATTCGAGTTTAGAAAGATGGGCCTGATTCATTTGCAGAATCAGACCCATCTTAGATAGGGTTAAGCCACGATGCGTAATCCTGTCAATTTTCAGCAAAATCTAACCTGCACCACCGATGTTTTCGTTCATTTTCTCCACGATCTGTTCCACGGAGAAGCTGGCCGGTTTCATGCGCGGCGGGAATTCGTTAAAGGTTTCCATGAAGCGTGCCACGATGGCCTGTCCGGCATACAACAGGTAGACATGATCGATCATCCAATCGTAGTATGTGTTAGAAGTTATATTGGCTCGTTCGAATGGATCGGTGCGTAGGTTGAAGAAATAAGGCACACGCAAGGAGGTAAAGGGTTCCTGCCAGATCTTCAATGTTCCGGTCGCTCTTTGTTCGGCAAAGACCAATTTCCAATTATCGTAGCGGATGGCGGTTAACTCTCCGTCATCGGAGAAGTAGATGAAGCCCGGCCGCGGCGCTTCTTCACCTTCAACGGTGAGATAGGGCAGGAAGTTGTAGCCGTCGATATGCACCTTGAACGTCTTGTCACCGGCCTTGTGACCCTTCTTGAGCTTTTCCACGATGTCCGACTCACCAGCCGCCGCCAGAAAGGTGGGCAGCCAGTCCTGGTGGGCGATGATCTCATTGGAGACAAAACCCGCCGGGATCTTTCCCGGCCAGCGGACCATGGCTGGCACGCGGAAGGCACCTTCCCAGTTGGAGTTCTTCTCATTGCGGAAAGGCGTCATGGCCGCATCGGGCCAGGAGTTCATGTGGGGACCGTTGTCAGTGCTGTAGAAGACGATCGTGTCATCGGCGATGCCCAGCTCATCCAGCAGATCCAGCATCTCGCCCACGTGCTTGTCGTGCTCGATCATGGCGTCGTGGTAGTATGACTGCCAGCGTCCGGCCTGGCCGAGGATCTCCTCCGGTGGGTGGACCCGGAAGTGCATCCAGGTGGTGTTGAACCAGACGAAGAAGGGTTGATCATTCTCATGCGCATCTGTGATAAATCTTTTCGCCTCAGGTAAAAGCTCGGCATCAAACGTTTCCATACGCTTCTTGGTCAGCGGGCCGGTATCTTCGATCTTCTGCTTGCCAACCCGTCCCCAGCGTGGCTGTTCCGTCGGATCGTCTTCGTCCGTCGCCCAGGAATGCATCACACCGCGCGGTTTAAAGCGGGCGTGGAATTCTGGAAAATCTTCTTCCGGAGGATAGTCTACGTTTTCCGGCTCCTCCTCAGCGTTGAGGTGGTAGAGATTACCGAAGAACTCGTCGAACCCGTGAGCGGTGGGCAGGTACTTGTTCAAGTCCCCAAAATGATTCTTGCCAAACTGGCCGGTGGCATAGCCCAACGGTTTGAGCAACTCGGCAATGGTGGCGTCCTCCGCCTGCAGCCCGATATCAACGCCCGGCATGCCGACCTTGGTCAGGCCTGTGCGGTAGGGGCTCTGGCCGGTGATGAAGGCGGCCCGCCCGGCGGTGCAGCTTTGCTGGCCGTAGGAATCGGTGAAGCGCATGCCCTCGTCGGCGATGCGATCGATGTTAGGCGTTCTATAGCCCATCAAGCCATCTGAGTAAGCGCTGATATTGCTGATGCCGATATCATCACCCCAGATGACCAGGATATTTGGTTTTCCATTTGGCATAATAAAATCTCCTTTTTGATTTATTCTGTAATTCTGCGAGAGTGGAGCGACCGATTAATCGAGGTCCTTCCCCTGGGTCTGTCCGACCAAGGACAGGCTTCACTCAGGATAACTCGCTTGAAAGGTTCACTGAGTAGGTTGGATTTCCATACCCGAGATATACGGCAGGATTAGAATCACCCTGATCGGGTACACGCCTGCCCTACACGATTTTCACGCGCACTGGCGGGCGCGGCTGAGCGGCGTAATTGCGCCGCCTTCGTCGCTTGCGGCTGGGAGGCACCCAACCGTGACATTCTTTTAAGGGCAGCTGGCTGCCGCAGGGGCAGGGTTTCTCGGGATGTGCGTTATGAAATGCTTTATCCATCACCTCCTTTTGCTCCTTTAAAATACCCATCACATCCGCTGCCGGCCGGTTGCTCCGCAGCAACGCCGCCATGATCTTCATGGGCTCATCCACGCGCTTGAAGAAGGCCTTGTATCCAGCACACAGGTAATTAAGACCCTCTTCCCCCTCAGGGGTCTCGATGAAGCGATTTTTGGGGCATTCACCGTGGCAGGCGAAAAGCACCGGGCATTCCAGACAGTATTTAGGCAGGGAGTCATACTTGTCCTGCCCAAACTTGGTCTGCTCATCCGAGCCCACCATCTCTAGCATGTGCTCCTCTTTAATATTGCCCAGATAACCACAGGTCTTGTCAAAAACGCACATGCCGGAGGTATCCATCTGCAGCCAGCTGCGCAGGGCGGCTTCGAAGGTTTGCACGTAGATCTTGCCCACATCGTTTTGCACCCACTCATCGAAGACCTGGATCAGGAAGCGCCCGAACTGCTCCGGTCGTACCGAACGATGGGAAACCTGATCCCCAACCTGCATCAGATTGAGACCATCCAGGTTCATGCGTTCGATGACCGGGATGAATTGGATCCAGCTAGTGCCGACTTCATCCCGCAAGAAGTGATAAATTTCCTTGGGATAATCGCCAGTGACCCGGTTAACGGTCACCAGGATATTATACTCCACCTCATGCTTCTGCAGCAGTCGCAGGCCACGCATGACCTTATCGAAGGTGCCAATGCCGCCCTTGTCGACCCGGTGGGCGTCGTGCAGGTGGCGCGGGCCGTCGATGCTGATGCCGATCAGGAAGTCGTTTTCCT
>WOR8_10006800_pt1 | contig 10931 bp, 8 predicted proteins | sample DeeMarSeWOR38_10_FD_19890 | JGI IMG/M metagenome (IMG submission 19890)
TTTTCGCGAGGTAATCAAGTTCCCATCCACCACCACCTCTGCATCCTCATATTCTGCCCCAGCGTGTACCAGGTCATCACGTATGGCGAAGAACCCGGTCACCCTTTTACCTTCGACAATGTCTGCAGACGTCAGCATCCAGCCGGCATGACAGATGGCCGCCACCACCTTTCCTTGCTCAAACCCGTCTCGGACCAGCTTGACTGTGGCCGAATGTCTCCGCATGATGTCCGGTGCATATCCACCTGGAATGATAATCCCATCATACCTGCCAACATCTACGTCGCGAGAGGCCGCATCCGAGCCCACCGGATAACCGGTCTTGCTCTTGTAGGTTACTCCCGCCTCGGTACCCACGGTCGTAACCTCAGCGCCCTCTTCCCTCATCCTCAGCAGAGGATACCAGACTTCTAGTTCTTGGTAGAGGTCCTCTACCAGAACAATCAGCTTTTTCCCTTTGAGCTGCATGAGATTCCTCCATGATTCACATTGAACCGCAGGCCGATGCCAGAGCCCGAAACTATGCCGGTTCTCGCCCGACTGCTCTCTCGGCCCACGCATTGCGTGAGCAAAAATTAACAGAAGGGTCTGCGCCAGTCAAGCGAGTAAACGGCGAGCGCTGAATGGTAAGCGGTGGGGATTGTTAAGTCATTTGGCCTGGTCACGCGTTGCGCTTTGCGCTCTGTGCAAGGCGGGATGGGTAAAAAACCTTGACAATCAGTACCCGATTGCCTATAAGCAAACCTGTTCTTCATTTGTGCGCCCGTAGCTCAGCCCGGATAGAGCGTCGGACTTCGAATCCGCAGGTCGCAGGTTCGAATCCTGCCGGGCGCACCACTTTTTCTGGCTCACATAAATACCCTACGTCGATTGAACCGGGCCGTTAGCTCAACTAGGCAGAGCAACTGACTCTTAATCAGTAGGTTCGGGGTTCGATTCCCTGACGGCCCACCAAGTAATTTACAGGGTTTAGCAGGGTTAGACCGCTAAACCCTTTTTTCCTTTAGGCCGCTAAATTTACCAGTTCTGTCATCAATCATAATTCTCGGATAAGCTAGCGGATTCCATCGCAGCCCCGTCAAGTGGTTCTATGGGTAAAATGTCTGATTCAGCTGAAGATTTAGCGCTTTTTCGCGATACGTATAATATAACGCCTTTATCTTCTCATTTCCCCAGCACCCATTTTTGAAGATTTCTTCCGTCGCAGGCTCTCCCCACAAATTAAAGTAATTAGAATCGCGTCTCCTCATAGGTTTCCCGAAAAGCATCTCTGCCATCAGCAAGCTAGTGCGGGCTGCCAGGTTGAGGTCGCTTGCCTGAAGTCTTTCCAAATGGTGTTCATGCTCCTGCAATTCCCTTTTTGTTTTGTCGAAAGAACTCTTTTTTTTCTTATGGACATCAATACCTAAAAAGGGCATATACGTGAAAGACGCAAGATCATGCAAACCGCCCCTAATATCCACATCTCGCGGACTTATACCACTTCCCCCGCTAGATGTGTTGATGTACTTTGCGTTAAAGGCTAGGTCCAAGCTGTCGCCTCCAAAATGCCCGCCCGCGCCGTGCAACACGCCAATCTCACGGTAGAAGCTGTTTAGAAATCGCTCGTAAATTCTACTCGCCGAATTAATGTTTATTTGTCCGACTCTATACAGATAAGAATAGATGTCGTTTGACTGCTGATGTAGCACATAAGAATATCCATGTTTTTCATACCTATCTCTTGCATAATGAACAAACGCGTAATCATCCTTTATATCATTAGGAAGCTTTAATTCCATATCATGATAATGATAGATGTACGCTAAGACCCTGTCGATATCGGCTTTTGTTGTAGGGAAAAAATGCACTAGGTTCGATTTTGGAATGGACCTGTACTTCGGGTAAAAAAGAGCATTCCAGGCATGACCGACTCTCAGGCCCGCTTTTGAATAATTCAAAATCGTTGCTAACCCGAGATATCTCTTGATTATCCAGCCTGCCATGGAAACAAGCTCAAGCGAACCGCCGTACAGTTTTTTATAATTTGCTCTGCACACCATTGAGATGTATCTGTCAAGGAGGAGTTTTTCTTTACGACGAGCTCCCTTCTTAGCTTCATGAGCTAGCCTAATGAGCTCATTTTGAGATAAGAAATCTTTGTGAGTCAGGAATTCTTCGATCTTTACTTCAATCCTTTCATCGCCCTGCCTTACAAAAACTGTCTCTATTTTGTCTATCCTGAGGGGAAAGTTGCTTATGGACATTCTATTGTCAACCTTCATCATTAGTGCATGCTGAGCCAAAGTGCAGATTAACTCATTTTTGCTCCTCAAATATGGCAACCCTCCTATAACTCCTAGTGGATCTTCAATAATATTGGTAAATTGTTTAACAATTTCCGGTGTGAGTTTCCCTGGCGTGACCCGAATATAATAAGGTCTTTTCAAATCATTCATTTCAGAGAATTCAGCGAGGTATGGGGGAATGAGAGGGCTATCTCCCATCGTGGCATATATGGAGGACAGTCCTGCACCCTTTATAGAAATGTTAAATGACTCACCTAAATGGTCACGTAGAACAATATTCAAAGTCCTGTGCTGCTCTGGCAGTTGGGCAATATGAGGAAATGAAGGGACTTGACATTTCCTATAATCCTCAATATCAGCATAAGTGAGACCTTTGAGAATTCCCCTGCTCATGCCAATTGAGTTAGCCGAGAAGAGATTTAGTCCTATGTTACTCCTTGATTTTGTTTCCGTTAAGAATGTGCTATACGCAGCAACTAGCTCCGATGAAAACCCAACTATGTCTTCAACAGATTGCGTTAGCGTACTTACAATATCCACACTTCCGCTTACCATTCTATTCATTTGTTCACCACTAAATCAAAGTCCATCTTGATTACTAATCAATTGTGACAGTTTGCGTGGCAACTTTAAGGGTCGAAAAACATAATACGATATCCTCCTATGCAGGACCTAAACCCAGCCGGATGTATCACGAATCGTCTGCTGCGACCGCGCATATGGCCGCCCTTCCTGGCTTCCTCGAGTGTTCATTCGACTGGCTCAGGACAAGCTCACCTTGCGACGTACCTCTAGAGGTCCAACACCCTGCGGTTGCCTGTTGGCACGCCCATCTAATTCGCGCTCGCTGCGCTTCGCTCAGTCCCGCAAGCGGGTTCCCAGTTTCACGGTCTCGCGACGGCAATTCGTGAAACATCAGGGCTAGCACAAGCTAAATTCAACAGGGTCATCCCCCTCACGCCGGGGGAGGGTAAAAGGAGTATCAGCCTGCGAAATTAAAGAAAAGTTGAAATACAATTTGGATATCTCGAATATAATCTGAACTATATTGACGGCCATGCACCGAAATCGGCATAATTAGGACATGCAGTTTTGAATCATCGTGACAAGACCTAGAGGAATATTGCATCCGCGAAGGGTGACTGAGCAATCATACATCGAGAGTAACGGCCAACCCACCTATATCAAAAACTTTCTGCATAATCTTTTCTCTTCGGGGCGATAAAAAGGTGGCCGAAGCATAAATTCATAGTAACATCTTCCAAGTTTATTGCAGAAATCATACTTCTCACAATCAAAGCATTTCGCTCTTCTGAATTTATTCCTCGGAGGCCTCATTAATTCTCGCCTCCTTTTTGATCGCCAGACCTCCATCAAAGGTTTTCGTTTTAGACTTCCAAAGTGCAGATCCGGTGTGCTCGCGCAATACATGAGAGAACCTTCTGGATTTATATGGACATGGTCCGCTGCGGGGCAAGCCATCTCAACCTTACGAGGAATGAAGGGCCCCCCTTCTTCTACCTCATATTTTCCATGTATTCTTGTCAATTCTTCTCGCAGATTCTTTCTCATTCTTCGAGATAACTGAAGTGATTTCTTTACAGGCTCTAAACCTTGCTTTGTAACTAGTAAGGTTTCTGCAATAACCATTGGGGCAAAAAGATTTATACCTAACTTCTTAAATCTTTGAACTAAATTTTCATATTCTTTATAATTGAGAGTATTGATAACAGGTGCGATTACAGGTTCTATACCCGATCTTAATAGATAGTCAACGCTTTGCAATAATTCTCTTTTGATTGTGGAACTGCCATGTAGTTTTCTATTGGTATGGTCTTCGAATGAATCGAAGCTGACACATATACTTCTTAGTCCCGTATCATACAGCCTCTCTGCTTCTTCAGTAGTGAAAGCATATTTCGTTATAGGAAAGATAGACATTCCTAAGGAGACCCCATGTCGAATGACTTCGTAAACATCGTTCCGGAGAAATGGCTCTCCGCCTGAAATATTAAACAGTTTAACACCGACTTCATTGGCTTCATTCATAATCCTCTTGATTATATTAAGCCCTAATTCTACTTGATTAGCGCTTCTAAAGCTACCATAACGCTGTTTTACCATCGCGTAATTGTTGCAGTACAAACATCTCCTCTTACACCGATACGTAATATTAAAATGCACGGTGTGAGGTGGTTCCAGGTAAAAATTATCCTCAACCCAACTCAGTTCCTTTTCTAGATCTTTCATTTAAGTCTCGATCCGAAAAGTCGATTTGATTCTTAAAATGGCTACACAACCAAGGGTCAGGGGCGAATGCTCTACCATAGTGTCTTAAACATCTTTCTGTACAACGACCCTCCTTGTTGCATTCGTCCAAATACGAACAACTATAGCATTTAGTCCCCCAAAAAGACTTTCTGCTAGGAAACAAGATCTTTTTTATTTTGCCGTGATACCAGATGTCCTCCAATGATTCCTTGATAATATCGCCTACAGTGTAGTCTGACATCGAGGGACAAAAATACACTTTACCGTCGGGCCTTACGCTAACCAAACCTTTCCCTATCGCACATGTAGTGGAGTAATCGCTATTGTAGGAAGATTCAGTGTCTTTCCGAGTCTTTAATTCGGGTCTGTTCTTTTCCAGAATAGGGGATTTAATTGTGTTGATCCATTTAAGTGTTTCGACTGGATCTTTTAGGTTTAGATCTTGTCTACCGCTCTCCCTCTGCCTATTGTTGGAGAATCTTATTTGCAATGGATCACCGCTGTATAACTGTGGTCTAACAAGATCAACACTTAATCTCTCGGCAAATCTGATAAAATCAGGAAATTCTCGCACCGTCAACCTGTTGATGACCGGCAACAACATGACCTCAAGTCCAGCCGCTTTTGCCAGCCTTATGTTCTCAACGCTTTCAACAAAATAGTGTTCATCCCCCACAAGATAATTAGCAACAGTGGCAATATGTGAATCAAGACTGATACCAATCCTGCATAGTCCGGCATCCTTCAATGAATTCATCTGACTTTTTGAGAAAGCATGCTTTGTGGGTAACCCCGTTTTTATGGATAGTTCTGAGGCGAATTCTATAAGCCTGAGAATATCCTTTCTCAAAAACGGCTCGCCACCAGTTAGGTTTATCCACTTCACCTCCATTTTGCTTGCCTGTCTAAAGAGTGAAAAAATATCCTGTGTCTTAAGCTCTTTTCTCGTGCTAACGTGCTCGTTGCCATACGATGAAGTCATCATGTCTTTCTGGATACAATAAATACACTTTCGCGGACATCTATAAGTAAGCTCAAGATTGATTTTGAAAAGGGAAGGATAATTATTGATCTTCATCGGTTGGCACCAATCGTTCTTCTGAGAATCTTCGGCAAAATTTATCATCTGGCATAAAAAACTTCCCGTGCATTCGAAGAATCCTTTTGTAGCATCTGCCAAGAATAGTGCACCGATCAAACAGTGTGCACCTGAAACACTCCGTCCCCTTGAAATCCTGCCTCGATGGTCTTGCCAGCTTTGCCAGGAGGGGGCTGTCCAAAAAAGACTTAAAACTTTGTTTCTTCAGATCACCAATGACCAGATCATGAGCCAAAGCGCAATAAAACACTTTGCCGTCGGGTCTGGCATGGATCTCACCTTTCAGGGTGTCACATCTGGGGTGTAGCATCTTACTTGCTGTGCTTGCGCCCCTATCTTCTATGAAGCCCTCCAAGCGATGGAAATTGTTTCTCCATTTCAACTCTTTCTCCTTTACGAATTCTTCATCACTGTTGGAAAGCAATAACTCGTGCCTCTTCTTCTTATCTCCACGGTTGTACTCACCTACGCATGCGGAAGAAAGATCCATTCCTCTAAGATAAACAGAAGTCATGCCCAGACCACAGAGAAACTCGAGTAGGTTGTCTATCTTACTCACGTTCAGTTTGTTTATGACAGAAATGGATGATGTAGGTATGCCGTTTTTGATGAGTAAGCGGATACCTGAAATATATTTAGCAAAGAAGTCAGTCCTCCCTGCCAACTTCTCGGCTGTTTCAGTTTCATGGGAATCTATACTGACAAAAAAACGTCCAAAAAAGGAAGATTCGAGCTGGCTTATGTCATTTAGAGCAAATGTATGGCGAGTATTGATACCAAGGGGAAGCCCTAGGTCAGAACAATACGCTATTATGCGATAGATATCTTTCCTGATGAAGGGTTCTCCACCTGTGAAATTTAGAGAAACGGCACCACATTCTTTCGCCTGTTTCAACAGTCTCTTTATTTGAAGTAGACCCAGTTCCTTCGATCGGTGTGCTGAGCCATCGAACATCCTCCGTATCCAGGGTATCTCACAAAACACACATCTATACTCGCACCTGTACGTGAGATTCAAGGACAGGTTCTTGATTCCTGCTGAGGGCAAATATGACTCCTCGCACCTTTGCCATTAAGGGGAGAGCAACTCCCCCCCTAATGGCGAAGGTATAATCATAATATACTCTGGCTAAACAAATGTTTTTGGCACAACAAATGGGCTATCCAATCAATCCCAATCATTACAGCAATCGCCCGCACCTGAGGCCCATCTACATTTCCCTCCGGGTTTGCTTTCTGCGGTTCCCCCGATTCCCGGCCTCAACATTATCGGCATACTACGCAACACCCCTCCCAAAACATTCCTCATTTCCTCTTTGCTAACTGCGGTTTCCTTTGGTAAATCTTTAATTTTGATCCTAGTCTTGGCCATGATACTGCCTCCTTTCTATTTAAGGTTTACCCAGCCCCCGTTAATTCCAGTACCAATACCCTCTCCTTTCGCATCCTTTCAATTTTTTTCGAGCAGTATTTCTCTTAACTCATAATAACGAAAGGCTAAGGCGTGCTATGGCGGCCCACCACAAAGTTCCTTTTCGGCTGATGTCTAACAGTTGATTTCAAAGGAGATAAGTAGAACTCTTGTCGCACGGTTGGCTTCAAATTTTTGATCCTCATCTTTGCCAATCGAATTAGATCTTTCTCAGACACTTAGTACTTCGGTCGTTCATCTCAATTTGATCAAATTATACTGTATTTGTTCAAATTGTCAAGTTTTTTTTGAAGATTTTTTGTCGAATTAGGAGATAATAATATCAATCATTTAGGTTGCGTCTACTTTTCCCAGACCCAATTCTCGATCAGTTTTCCTTCTTTCCCCATTATGGTTGCTCTCGCCAGAAATGCAGCGAGTTCCTTGACCGCATTCTTGTTTTCGTACAGAACATGGTTGCGAGACTTTATCTTTTCAATCATTTTATTGCGCCACTTGTCGTCATTGGCGACCTTAAGGGCAAGTTCTATATATTGTTGATGATCTCTTGCGATAAGGTCGTAAATCCCCATTTTACAGTAAAAGCTGTAAGTGAGGCGCCCTTTTAAATAATCGCTTGGCCAAGTAACAACTGGCATTCCGAAGGCGAAAGCTTCATAACTGGTGTTACCTCCGCCAAAATGAAAAGGATCCAGTATTACATCGGCTATCTTTTGAAGACTGAGAAAATCCTGATACGCTAAAAATGGCAGAAAGATCATGCGTTCTTCGATCCTGTTAGAGTGTTTTTTAAAACGCTGTATTAATAGTTCCTTCCACCCTTTTTTCTTTCCCTCAATGAGTACCAACAAACCGCGTGCATCTGTTTGTAGAACTTTTGCTGCAGCTCCACAAAAATCCGGGTGAAATTTAAAAAGTGTCTGCGGGCAGAGGTATATTTTGGCACTTTCTGGGAGAGAAAAATATTTCCGGTATTTTTCTTGCTCAAGTTTGGGACGATAATAATAGTTAGATATATTTTCCAGCTGTATAAGTCTTTCACAGAAGTGTTCATCAGCATTGTCCAAAACCATATTTTTGCTCACGATAAAATAATCAAGATTTGGGCTACCTACAGTGTTAGGATGTCCCCAAGTAACGCATTGTACAGGTGCGAGGCGGGAAAAAGAAATAAAATAGGAAAATGCATTCATGCCAACGCTAGGATAAAATATTATGTCTAATTCTTTCTGGGCTATTTGTTTCCTTGCTTTATTAAAATCGTCATCAAGTATTATCGTCTCGTCAACTATATTTTTTACAATATCTATATCTTTTCCTGGCCTAGGAATATGCGAAAAGAACACGACATAGAAAAGATCTCTTGGAAGGTGATTTATAATTCCATAATTTAGTTTGAAGATAGTGTGATCTGTAGTAAGATGATCCGATATAATTCCGAGTTTAATTCTAGACTTAAGCGGAGTATTCCTCCAAGTCTTGCAGTGAGGACTTTCCCATACAAGTGAAGGGTCGTTCTTAATGTGGAGTCTGCCGATCTTTTCGAGAATCTCCTTGTCATCCCTGCCATGATAGGCAAGCGAAAAATTAATTTCTCCGATACCTTTCAGAAATTCCCCTATATTCATGTTTTTCTGGTGCAGATTTTCTATACTATGAAGAAGCTTTTTTCTTTGCTTTTCGATAGTTTCATTGCTGTCCATTATTCTATCGACAGTGAAAGCTATTCTTAACTCTATTTCTAGCGTCGGTGAGTGCTTCATGAGTTGCTTGAGAATATTGACCGACTTTTCGTAGTAGCCAGTGTTTTTGTACAGATTCGAGAGGCTTATGTAAGCATTCGTAAAACATGGATATTTTTTAATGCATTCAAGATAGAAATACTCGGCATCTTCATCACGACCTTCTTTTAATAACAAGAAAGCAAGATTTTGCAGAAACTCGGGATACACCTCTTCGGGAGCCAAAAAAATGAACTGCAAATATCTCTCTATTGCTTCTTCTGTCATCCCTAAATTCTGCAAAGCATACGCAAGATTGCAATATGAATGAGGGAATTCTGGCATCATTTCAATAGCCTCGCGGAAATAATTTACGGCATTTTTATATTCTCCTTTACGGTTTTGATGAACTCCCAGAGAAAACATACTCTCTGCGTACTTTCGCCTTCGAGAGAGAGCGGCATTATTGTCAATTGCAGCAAGAGTTGAATCTCCCAAACTCTGGTAGGACTTTGTAGGATTATGATGAGGGTGAAAAGTTATTAGCTTGCTTACACTAATACTTTGACAAGCTTTTCGGAACTCATCCCCACTGAGTTTCATATCTTTTGGCAAATCCTTTATGCTGATTCTTGCCATGATTACATCCTGCTTATTCAAAATTACTGTTCTTGATTATTACCTGGCCCTCTGTTGTAGACAAGGTTTCCATATTATTTCTCACTGTGGACAAGAGCTACCTGGGGATGAGAGTACGGTACCTCCAAGCCAGTATTCCTGTCAATCTTGAAAATCCAATATGCATTTGGTGACTCCTGATAAATCAATATATACTATCGAGAACATCAAGTAGATTACATTCTTTTCAGGTACGGATCATGAACATACCAGCCGTTGTTCTATGCAAACCATATTATGCTCTCATTTGTAACGTGTTTAAAAAATCCTACTCTCGCGGCGTGTTCGATTCAGTTGAAGCCTGCCATTGATACCTCTCTGGTTGTATTTCAGACACTACAATCTATTCTTTACAAGATCTTTACACTTCCTTTATGCAAGCTTTACCGTCCTCCTTTACATCTGTAGCTGTGGTGCTTTTTCAAATTCTCAATCGAGAATTTGAAGGATTAGCCCTAGAAACAAAGACCTGTAAGGGTCAGAAAGGAGGCGACTATGTGGCGCAAAATTACTTTTATCATTACAACATTGGCTTTGATGGTTTGGGCCACCTCCCCTTGCGTCTACGCCCGCGGACCCAGCTTTAACCCGACTATTTATGCTGACGGCGAAGTGTGGGCGACAAAGGGTTTGGCTGACCTACCTCCCCCGAATGGCCATAACTCCCAATCTTTTGACAAGCTTTTTAGCTTTGTCAATGGCGCCGCAGGGCAATTACCCGTTGCCGAAGCTGCACCTGGTAATCTGGCATACAACGGCGGCCGCTGGAATCTCCAATTGGTGATGTGGACCATACCGAATCCACCAGTAGTGACATCCTATGATGAGATCGAGATGCATGACGCGCTTGGAGACCTTGAGATCGGACCCGGAAACCGCTACTTCGAATGTCCTCTGCTACCGGTAAAACAGTAGACAAAGAACCAGTCTCGTAAACCTTAACACCGACCAGGCTAATCACACCACTGAGGCTCGGAAACTCCAGGTTGCCGAGCCTCATTTTTGATTATTTATTACTACGGGAGAGCAGTTTGCATTTAAATCTGGTGAGGATCATGCGATTTTTTCTGTGGTGCTTGCCGATTTTGGTTTCAACCTCTCTTGCCCGTGCACGGCCGCATCGCACGTGGTGCCCGATGAATACTTCCAAACCGCCCTTTTCTCCAGCTTTCCCGTGGCAAGGAAAAGTCTACTTTATGCAGACGCCACACTCTTGACGCACAAAATTTGGATCAGAACCGTCAACGGTTTATAATGGTGGAGACGCGTCACCCTAATTTGAGATTGCGCCTAGGAGGTGTGTAATGAGGTGCGGTATTTTGGCGGTCATCTGCAGTTTATTGCTTGGCCTTAGTGCCCCTGCATTCTGTGATGAGGATCTAAAGGGAATTTTAGAGGCCATCATCAAGATACGCGCCGTTGTCCCGGGCAATGCGCGCACA
>WOR8_10006801_pt1 | contig 10931 bp, 8 predicted proteins | sample DeeMarSeWOR38_10_FD_19890 | JGI IMG/M metagenome (IMG submission 19890)
TCGCCTGCCATTCTACCAGGATTTCCAGCATATCCGAGGTTGCTTGACGGTTATGAAGCACAACGGGGAGTTGCAGCGAGGCGGCTAAATCCAATTGCGTTAAGAACACTCGTTCTTGTAATTCACGCGGCGCCCGGTCTCGATAATAATCCAATCCAATTTCACCGATGGCAACTACTTTCGGGTGTTGAGCTAACGCCCGCAGTTCGAGCAGTGTGTTTTCATTCCATGTCATCGCAGAATTGGGGTGTACACCCACTGCCGCATAGACCTGGTCGTTTGTTTCCGCTAGCTGAACCGCAGCTCGGCTGGAATCCAGATCAATCCCAGGATTCAGAACTCGAACTACTCCGGCTTCCCAAGACCGAGCTAATACCAACAGCCGGTCCTCGTCAAATCTGTTAAAGTCTAGATGACAATGAGTATCGGTGAGCACCTACTTGATTCCTGCTATCCGCAACCCATCATCCAGGATATTTTGTACTCGATCCTGCTTGGTGGTCTCCGTATAAACTCTAATGATCGGTTCCGTACCTGAGAAACGGATCAACAAGAAACCGCCATCTTCTAAATTATATTTATACCCGTCAGTAGTAACCAAACCTTCCACTTTCAGACCACCAATCGTTTTGGGATTAGCCTGCTCAATAATTTGTTTGCGCGCTGATCGATCGCCGGTAAATCGAGTATCGATACGATCATAATAGTGTGCTCCAACCTTGCTGAATAGCACCTCGATTAATTCCGAGGGTTTGCAATTCAGTTGAACCATCATGTCCAAGATAAATAGCCCTGCAAGGATCCCGTCTCGCTCAGGTACGTGATCTTTGAAAGCATAACCACCTGATTCTTCGCCTCCAATCATAGCATTTGTCTCCAGCAATTTTGGAGCGACAAATTTAAAACCTACACCGGTCTCGTAAACCGGTACCTCATAAATTTTTCCTAATTTATTAAGCATTCCGGTTGTTGACAGGGTTTTTACGATTGGTCCTCGCATATCTCGAACCTCGAGCAGGTAGTATGCTAGCAAGCCATACACCCGCAGCTGGTCGATGAACACCCCATTCTCATCCCCTACGCCTAAACGATCTGCATCCCCATCGGTAATGATCAATACATCTGCTCCGTTATCAACAGTAGCCTTCAATCCTACGTCTATGTTTGGTGGAATCGGCTCTGGACGGCTCATTTCAGGAAAGATCGGATTCCGCTGATTATGAATTTCAATAATACGGGTTGCATCTCCACCCAACAATTTCGTAAACCAGCCCGCCCCATTTCCCCACATTGGATCAACCATTACAGTTAATCCAGCTGATCTGATCGGTTCCAAGTCAATCAACTTGTTAAGTTGAGCGATATACTCAGGTGAGACATCGAAATATTCGACTCGCCCATCATCTAGAGCTTTAGATAAAGCTATGCGCCTAACACCATCTTCTGATTCAGGGATTCGGTTCTCGATCTCGTTTAATCCGTCTGGCGCAATTGCACCACCGTTCTCGTCTCGTACTTTAAATCCATTATCATAAGGCGGGTTGTGCGAGGCAGTGATATTGACAGCACCAGCTGCACCTTTCGCTACGACAGAATACGATATCGCCGGCGTAGGTGCTGGTCCATCTGTCAAGTAAACGCGTAATCCATTACCCGCCAGAACCTCTGCAACCGCAGCGGAAAAATTTTCTGAATGGAAACGTTTGTCATACCCAACAACCACCCATTCATCTTGTCGCCCTTGCTCCAATAGATAATCCGCAAAGCCTTGCGCGCAACGTCGAACACTGGCAAAGGTGTAATCCTCAGCAATCATGCTCCGCCAGCCATCGGTACCAAATTTGATTTCAACAGACATAACTCCTCCTTAAAGACATACCTGCAACCTTCCTATTATAACAAGGGATAATCGCATGGGGGGATATAAAATTTTCTACCCATTCTATCGTTGAAATTCAGCTCTTCAGCCAAACTATCATCCTTGGTTTAATCAATGATACAATTTCACCACATGCTATAATCTAAGAAAACAACTCCGAATACCCGCAATTATGTACGAAAATTTTGCACTAAATCAGCGTGCAAATTAAGCATCCAGGTTATGCTGCTTCATATAACCTCCTCAGATATGCGCATTACATGCAAAATTCGCTCAACTCGATTTGAATTGATACAAATAAAACACGATCATCATGAACTCAAACCCTAAAATTTATCTTGACTACGCCGCCACTACCCCAGTTGATCCTCGCGTAATCAACGCCATGCTTCCTTACTTCGATCAAGTTTACGGTAACCCATCTTCTGTGCACACCTACGGACAGGAAGCTGAAGCTGCCCTTGAGAAGGCTCGTGAAACCGTCGCTGGTATCCTCAATTGTCAGCCCAGAGAAGTGATCTTCACTTCCTGTGGCTCAGAGAGCGACAACCTGGCCTTACGGGGAGCTGCCTTTGCCGGCAGACAACAACGTGGTGCCAACCATATTCTGACCTGCCAAGTAGAACACCATGCTGTTACCCACACCGCCCAACAGTTGGCTGACCTGCATGGCTTTAAATTGGAGTACCTACCAGTTGATGCATATGGTATGGTACAGCCTGATGAAATCGCTAATCACCTACGGCCAGACACGGCTTTAGTTTCAGTGATGTATGCTAACAATGAGATTGGTACCATTAATCCAATTTCAGCGATCGCTGCTGTCTGCCGTGCTCAAGGTGTCCCTTTTCACACCGATGCTGTCCAGGGAGCTGCTTATCTAAACGCTGACCTTCAAGCGCTAAATGTCGACTTGATGGCTATCGGAGCTCATAAATTTTATGGCCCCAAAGGAGTGGGTGCCTTATACATCAGAGCTGGGATGTCGATGATCCCTACTCTCACTGGCGGTGGACAGGAATTTGGCTTGCGGGCGGGTACGATTAATATCCCCTATATTGTTGGACTAGCAGAAGCATTAGAGCTGGTACAAACTGAACTCGTAGAACGCACTGCCCGCCTGATTCCAATGCGAGACCGCATAATTGGACAGGTGTTAGAGGAAATCCCCAACGCTCGCCTAACAGGTCACCCAACGCAACGCTTACCAAACCATGCCAGCTTCGTCTTCGATGGTGTTGACGGAAACGCGCTTCTTATGATACTGGATGTGGAGGGATTTGCATGCTCTTCGGGTTCAGCCTGCAAAACCGGTAATCCCGAACCTTCGGAGGTACTCACATCCATCGGATTGCCACCGCAATGGGCACTCGGGTCCCTGCGCGTGACTCTTGGGCAATCCACTACGGCAGAAGATATACAGGCCTTTCTTCAAATCTTGCCAAATGCAGTTATGCGCGCCCGCCGACTGTAAATTTACAATCAACAGATCTCTCGAAACTTCCATAATAATCCTATATATATGTTAAGTTCTGAAAATGGCTGACAGCTTAAATAAGTTATCGACAATTGAGCATAAAGAAGACCACAATATGCCCCGGGTTGTCATCGCGATGAGCGGTGGAGTGGATAGTTCAGTAGCCGCGGCGTTACTGGTCAAGCAGGGCTATGAAGTTATTGGCATGATGCTACGCCTATGGAGTGAACCAGGAATAGAGGGGACCAACCGGTGTTGCACACCAGATGCCATGGCGCAAGCCCGGCGGGTTGCTGCTCAACTTGGTATACCCTTTTACGCTGTCGATGCCCAACAAGTCTTTCGCGACCAAGTTGTAGACTATTTCATCGAAGGCTATACGCAGGGTGTCACACCTAACCCCTGCCTGCGCTGCAACCGTCACATCCGCTGGGGATTCCTGCTCGATCGCGCTCGCTCCCTTGGTGCCCGATACCTGGCCACTGGACATTACGCTCGCCTCCAGCAAGACCTTTCAAGCGGTATTCAGCTGCTGCGCGCTCAAGATGAAGATAAAGATCAATCTTATGTGCTGTATGTTCTTTCCCAAGAACAGCTCACCCATACGCTGTTCCCCTTGGGCGACTACACAAAATCCCAGGTACGCCAGCTGGCTCATGAGCTTAGCCTACCGGTTGCTGAGCGCGCTGACAGCCAGGATTTATGTTTTCTGGGTGGCGGTGATTACCGCACCTTTCTTGCCCGTTCCGCGCCTCAGGTAATTTCCCCCGGTCCAATCCTGGACCACAATGGTTGCATGCTAGGGAAGCACCAGGGACTGGCTTTTTTTACCATCGGTCAGCGTAAAGGTCTGGGTATCGCGGCTCCCCAGCCTCTATACGTTATCAACAAAGACTTCCAAAAGAACGCGTTAATTGTTGGAGAAAAGCAGCTTCTGGGTAAATCTGATCTCGATGTAGCTGAGGTCAATTGGATTGCAGGAGAACCGCCCAAACCACCACTGCGTGCCCTGGTAAAGATTCGCTACAGAGCTGCTCCGATGTGGGCTACGATCAACCTCTTGGGGAAGCATGGTGCCCATATAATTTTTGATCAACCTCTCCCCGATATTACCCCAGGTCAGGCTGCTGTTTTTTATGACGGTGAGATATGCCTGGGTGGCGGAATTATCCTGTGATCCAAATTGAACCTCGAATTCAACTAAAAATCAGGGTAACATCAAGTTTGACCAGGCAACACCTAAAAGCGCGGCAATCCATTTGCCTTGAAATTTCTAGTATTTGCTCCTGACCCCATATAATTTCGTGGAGCGACCAAGATCCCCATAATCCAATTGGTGCGACCTGAGCGCCGTATCCATTCTTTTTCCGTTATACCAAGCAATCATCTCTAGATGAACTCAACCATCCCAATACCATTGTCAAATAAGAACATTTGTACTACAATCCTTAAATCACCTGTTGGTCAAATTATTGATCAGGAAATGTAAAGAATGTAAAAGGCACATCTGCAAAAACAATTATTCATCTCAAAAGGAAATCCTCATGTGTGGACGATTCACCTTAACCGTAGAACCTGGTCAGCTGCGCGATACTTTTTCATGGCTGGATATCCCCAATGAGCTCACGCCACGTTACAATATCGCTCCGACCCAGCCAGTCGCAGTGGTACCTAATGATGGAAAGAATAAGCTCGATTTCTTCTTGTGGGGTTTGATCCCCTCCTGGGCAAAAGATCCCTCAATTGGAAGTCGTATGATCAATGCTCGCGCGGAGACTCTGGCAGAGAAACCCTCCTTCCGTGCCGCATATCGGCGTCGTCGCTGCCTGGTGCTGGCGGACGGCTTTTACGAATGGCGAAAGGAACCCGGCCAGAAAGCCAAAACACCGATGTACATCCAGATGGAATCGCAGGAACCCTTCGCCTTTGCTGGTTTGTGGGAGATCTGGAACTCCAAAGATGGGGATAAAATCCTATCCTGCAACATTATCACCACTGAACCAAACGAATTATTAGCGAAAATCCACAACCGCATGCCCGTGATCTTGCCGCGGGAGGCCTACCCAGACTGGTTGGCGCCCGAAGAAAGACAGCCCGAGGAGCTGAACGATCTCCTGAAACCATTTCCAGCCCAAGAACTGGTTGCTTTCCCAGTTTCCCGGACAGTCAACAGCCCCAAGAACGACGTCCCAGAGTGTATCCTGCCTGCTTAAGCAGCAATCTGTCACATTAACAATTACACAAAATCTTATAAAACAACATTTCTTGACAACCAAAACGTTTTGGTTTAGAATGAGGCACAATCCAAAACGTTTTGGTTATTCATTTTGGGGGAAGCTGGTGGCTCCATCGTGGAAGAATTTACTGTATTTCACTGCCCTTATTGGGGTCCCAAGTTTTCAGACACTTTACTGATAAACCCCCAGGACGAAAAGAATTAACCTCTCACGCGTTTACAACCATTGATATCAACTATAAAACCTATTCATTGTCTGATGGTAGGTGGTGAATCTGTTAACGGTTAATTGTATGCAATGAGCGTTACGTTAAAAGACATTGCTAAGCATGTAAATAAATCTGTTACAACTGTCTCACGCGCTCTGAACGATTACGATGATGTTAGTCCTGAGACTAAAGCTGAGGTCCGTCGCGTCGCGGCTGAGATGGGATACACACCCAGCACTTTGGCCCAGCGGTTGCGTAAACAGCGTTCGGACACCATCGGTATCATTTTGCCCACCTTCGGCCCGCGCTTTTCGGACCCCTTCTTTAGTGAATTTTTAGCTGGTGTTGGCAACAAAGCCACTGAGCAAGGTTATGACCTCATGGTTTCAACCCGACCACCCAACGAAGAAGAAATGGAAACCTATCGGGTTAATGTTCAGGGACGTCGCGTAGATGGTTTTATCATCGTACGCACCCGTTGTGTCGATCTTCGCATACAGTATCTGCGCCAGATTGGATTTCCCTTCGTCGCATTCGGACGCACTTGCGGAGATCTAGATTTTGCGTTTGTTGATGAAGATAGTGAATATGGTATGCAGGTGATCGCTGATCATCTCGTTAGATTAGGTCACAGACGATTTGCCTGCATCTCAGCTCCATCTTACCTGGAATTCACTCATCTTCGCTTAAAAGGGATCACCAAAGTGTTATCCAGGCATGGCATCACCCTGGAAGAAGACCATATCTGTGAATCTGATCTAACACAAGGAGGCGGCTACAAGCAAGCCAGCGGTCTGCTCGATATGTCAAATCCCCCAACAGCAATTATCGCATGCAATGATCTAATGGCTCTCGGAGCGATGAGCGCTGCCCAGGAACGCGGTCTAGTTGTCGGAAATGATATCGCCATCACAGGTTTCGATGATATTCCTATGGCAGAACATTCTCACCCTCCATTGACCACCGTGCATCAACCAATTTACAGAATTGGCAACACCGTATGTGAAATGCTGATCCATATCATCCAGGGATTGCCCTTAGAGAGGGATCAGCTCATCCTCAAACCCTCGCTAGTGATTCGTCAATCCTGCGGGGCTGATGCCAAACAAAAAATTCGTAAATCCTATGTGAACAATCGAAAGGAGGTCTAAAGACATAAACGCAAATCTACTTTCCACACAGCAGAACTGGCTTTCTGCACCCACCAACCAATTCATAATTTATTCACACGTAAAGGAGAAAATGAGATGAAAAAACTGTATTCCCTTTTCGCGGCTGTACTAGTGTTGGCATTCTTGGCGGCAGCCTGCGCACAACCAACACCGGAGACGGTCATAGAAACAGTCGTTGTCACCCAAGAAGTGGAGGTCGTCAAGACTGAGGTCGTTGAGAAAGAGGTTGTCGTCACTGAAGAAGTAGAAGTAGTTAAAACCGAAGTGGTCGAAGTTCCTGCCGAACCAACCGAGAAACGGGTGATCGAATTCTGGACAACCGACAATGAGGAAGAACGTGTCGATGTCTATGAAGAGATCGCAGCACGTTTTATGGCAGATAACCCCGACATTGACCTACGGATTGTCCCCATTGAAGAAGCAGGTATCTCACAGCGTATCGCAACTGCTCAGGCTGCCAACCGCCTGCCGGATATTGTTCGCATGGGAATCGAGCGGGTTTCCACATTCGCTGCTGATGGTATCCTGGATCAGGATGCTGCCGAAGCAACAATCGCAGCTATCGGGGAGGATGACTTCCGCGCAGGTCCATTATCCATGGTTACAGATCCCGCAACTGGAAATTATGCCGCGGTTCCCTTTGATGGCTGGATCCAGGCTATCTGGTACCGTGATGATGTCTTCCAGACTGCAGGATTGAATCCACCGATCGCATGGGAAGATATCAACGCAGCCTGTGATGCACTACCAGGGCAAGGGAATCTGCTCTATGGTCTGACTCTAGGTACAGATCCTGGGCAGAACTACCCGCACCAGGTCTTCGAACAGGTAGCCATCTCTAACGACGCCTGGCCGTTCGACGCTGAAGGCAATGTGACCATGAACACCCCGGAGATGATCGCCGCTCTGGAATTCTATTCCAATCTGCAGCGTTGTGCACTACCTGGCCCACAATACTGGCGCGGTGCGCGCGAAGCGTACGAGCTCGATCAAGCTGGTATGTTGTTCTACAGCACCTACATCATGGACGATCTGGTGGATGGTTCTGGCTTGGAAGGTGGGGGTAATGTTGAAATCGCAGTCGAGGACCTGGCGCTGAACACCGGTTTTGCTTCCGAGATGGTTGGCCCGAATGGATCGGCATCGTACGGCCAGCTGGTTACCTTGGGCATCATGCAGGGAGCTGATCCAGCCGCTGTAGATGTAGTGGAGTTCTACTTAACAGATGGCTATATCGACGTACTTGCGTTAGCTCCTTTTGGTAAAGTACCAGTGCTTAAGAGCGCAGTCGAGGAATGGGGCACTCTCAGCTCATACTTCGAGAATTACTCTGATGAAACATTGGCACAGATAGCCAATGGCTATGAGAGTATGCAGCGCTGGCTTTTCCGCCCCGAATACGATGCTACACTTCGTGCTGTAGTGGGCGACATAGAAGGGCGCTTACTAATCTCTCAGGCAATCAGCAATATCGCCCTTGAGGGTATTATGACTCCAGAGACAGCCGCTCAATGGCTGCAAGAACAGGTCGAAATTTTATTAGCCGATCGTCAGGGATAATCTCTCGCCACATAGTTTGGGGACACAGTTGTTCGCTGTGTCCCCACTTTTATTACTACTATCGGCTTTGATCATGTAATAAGGAAATATTATGACCTCGACCACCGAAACCTCAAAGCCATCGTTTATACAGCGCTGGAGATCACTGCACTCGAGAGAAGCCCGACTTGCTTGGTACCTGATTCTGCCTACAGCCCTGATCGTCTTTGGTGTTGTGATTTTCCCAGCGATCTTTTCGGTTTGGATCAGTTTTCGAGAAGTTGGACTTTCCAACCTTAATGATGTATTCAACGCACCATTTGTGGGTTTAGAAAATTTTCAGAAGGTATTTAATGATTTTGCTTTTAAATTCCAAGGCATGCAGAGCTGGGGAGCGGCAGTTACCAGCATTATTTATTCTTTCCTCGCCACAACCTTAACAGTATTGATCGGATTGATCGCAGCTTTGCTGCTCAACCGTCCTTTCCGCGCCCGCGGGATCACACGCGCGATTTTCTTATTCCCTTATGTAGCTCCCATCGTTAGCGTAGCCTTTGTTTGGAAATGGATTCTCGATCCCCGTCCTTCTGGGGTAGTTAATGATGTTCTGATAAGTCTAGGTATCATTGATCTACCAATCGCCCCCCTCGCAACCCGAGGTCTAGCACTTGTGATTGTGATCATCTTTGAAGCCTGGCGTTATTTTCCGTTTGCGATGTTGATGATCCTGGCTAGATTACAAGCCATTGACAGAACTATGTATGAAGCGGCTGAAGTGGATGGTGCCAATACTTGGCAAAAATTCCGCAACATTACATTGCCCGAATTGCGTTATGTACTCGGTGCGATTTTCTTGTTGCGTTTGATGTGGACCTTCAACAAATTCGACGACATCTTCCTATTAACTGGCGGCGGTTTCGGCACAAAGGTGCTCCCTGTGCTCACCTATGAATTTAGTTTTAAGTTATTCGACTTCGGACGCGGCGCTGCGACAGCCATGATCCTGCTACTCATTTTAGTAATATTTATGGCGTTATACATTGGTATTGTGATGAGAAACGTAGAGGAGGAATAAATGAGCGCTAGCTACACTTCAACAGTTGAAAAACGTTCTTTTATCGATCATATGGCTGGTTGGATCAACTGGTCGCGTTTCCTGTTCGCCATCGGGTTATTCTTCTTCCTGACCAGCATCTTATTTCCATTCTACTGGATGGTCAGTTCCTCATTCAAAACTACAGCCGAAATCGGCGCTCGTGAACCCGTCTATATTCCCAGCGCTTTGAATATGGAAGCTTACAAAGAGCTGTTCGATCCCAACCACCCCAGCTACCAGGATTTTGGCGGAAATATCATCAACAGCATGTTTGTCGCTATTCCAACTGCATTAATTGCCGTAATTCTCGCAACACTCGGCGCATATGCCATTGCAAGGCTTCGATTTCGCGGGAAAAACATCATGCTCAATAGTATATTAATGATTTATCTGTTTCCAGGTGTGCTGTTGATTATTCCGCTCTTTGCCATGATCGCTCAAATCGGCGATCGTCTTGGTTTTCAAGTTCAAGACAACCTGCCTGTGTTGATCTTCACCTATCTGGCGCAAACCCTTCCGGTTGCCCTATATATGCTGACAAACTATTTCCGCACGATCCCATCAGAGATCGAACAAGCAGGATTGATTGATGGTTGCAGTCGTTTCGAAGTGATCTGGCGGATCACACTACCCCTAGCGATCCCAGCCTTAGTTTCGGTTGGTATTTATACCTTCATGATAGCCTGGAACGAGTTTTTATACGCTCTAGTCTTCCTCAACGACCATAATTTATTCACAATGCCGATTAAGATAAATACAATTTACAATGATCCTTCCCCACGACCCCATGTCGTGATGGCAGCTTCAACCATCATGACAATCCCGATAGTAATTTTGTTCCTCTCGCTCGAGCGTTTCTTAGAAGAAGGCTTGACCGCAGGTGGTGTAAAAGGTTAATTTTGTTTTCATTGAATTAAGGTAAAATTGGCATCATTACATTTCTTGAGGAGCAAGGGAGACCTCTCACGCCTGCTGGAATTTTAGCAGCATAATCAATGCCTTGACGGACTGTTCAGAAACCACTGATATTGCCGTTAATATGATTACTGCTGACAATGTAGCGATTGACTCGATCAAGGTTATTCGCCCTACCCAGGTTGGCATAGTCTTACTACGGGGCTATTCCCTGTCAACAAAACCTAAATGCGCATTGGCTTTATTTCAACACGACTCAACGGAACTGACGGCGTTTCACTAGAAGTGGCTAAGTGGTCGCGGGTACTGCGACAGCAGGGTCACGAGATGTTCTACTGTGCTGGAGAATTGGGTGACTATGCCAAGAACGGCACACTGATTCCCAAACTTCATTTCGGTCATCAATCC
>WOR8_10006804_pt1 | contig 10928 bp, 5 predicted proteins | sample DeeMarSeWOR38_10_FD_19890 | JGI IMG/M metagenome (IMG submission 19890)
CTACATGTCGCCCGAACAAGCACGCTCCTCGGAGGTCGACCACCGGACCGATATCTGGTCGCTGGGGGTGATGCTCTACGAGATGCTCGCCGGGAGGAGACCGTTCCGCAGCGACTACGAGCAGGCGCTGATTTACTCGATTCTCAACGAAGAATCTCCCCCGCTATCCTCCTTCCGGAAAGATCTGCCGGAACATCTTGTCGCCCTGTGCGCTCGCTGTTTGGCGAAAGACAGCGAGTCCCGCCCGCAGTCCATGGGCGAAGTGGTGGCGCTTCTGAGCGCGGGTTCGGGACGGGGGACTCGTCGAGGCCGCGGAGGGATTGCCCGGATGAAAAGGCGGAAGGTGGCAGCCATTGCAGGAGGTGCCTTCGTCGTGATCGTGGCTGCCTCGCTGTTCTTCACTCTTCGCTCGAAATCTCCCACCGTTCTTCCCGGCAACGCGGTCCTGGGGATTCTCCAGTTCGAGAATCAGACCGGAGACACCGCCACAGTGGCATGGCCAACGTTCATCCAGTGGCGGCTCTTCGACAATTTCGCGGGCAGGAGGCATCTCGCCGTCTATTATCCCGTCACCAGCAATGACATTGCCGAGCGCGTCATGGCAAGGGCCGCTATGACACGCGAGGATGTACTGCGGGAAGTATTCGCTTCGACGCCGATCACCCTCATTGTTGACGGCATCCTTCGCAAGTCCGTGCAGGGCTTTCGGCTTGATCTGCGCCTGGCAGGAATGGATCGCGGTACTCTGTATTCCGCTTCCGGGGATGTTCCGGACGGGAGACGGTTGGCAAATGCCGTCGATACCCTTTCGCGACAACTTGCCGTTCTCCTTTCCCAGGGGGATCAGCCGGAAGCGGTGGAAGGCGGGGCAGAGCAGTGGCGCGCCCCGAAAATTCACCTCATCCCTGCGGTCCATGCGTACGATCTCGGCGCGGTGGGGGGACAGCACGCTGACACAGAGTCGATCGTCTACCTCGAGAACGCGATTCAGATCGACTGGGCATACATCGCTCCGCGGGCATTGCTCATTTGCCGGCTCATGGCCCGGGGGTCGGCCGACCTTGCCAGGGAACACCTCCAGGTGCTCATGAGACTTCGCAATCTGGCAAGTCCCTACGAGCAGTTGCTCATCGATTGGGCACGAGCGACGGTGGAACAGGACACGGAAGAACAGATCCGCGCGGTGGAGCTCCTGCTGGAGTACTCTCCCGGTGAGAGGATCCTCCTCTATGTCCTGGCGCGCCTGAAGTACCTCCAGCTCGATTTTCACGGTTGCGTGGAGACCCTGCAGCCGGCTGTAGAGACCGGCTGGCGCTACTCTTCGATGTACTACCTGCTGGGAGGCAGTTACGAGCAGCTCGGGAAGCTTGCCACAGCCCGCCGCATTCTCGAGCAGGGCCTGTCGTTCGAGCCGGTGTACCCGGAGATCTACAGCCTCCTCTCGGCGCTATGCCGGAGAGATGGTGATTCCCTGGCTGGCGCACGATACGAAACTGCCTATCTCCGGGCCACTCGGGAACGCGCACCTTCTCCGGGAGGCTCCTATGCGTCGCTGGCTCGTCTCTGCCTGGATCGCGGACAGGATGAGGAAGCGAGTCGTCTCTTTGGCCTCGCGGTGCGGGAGGTGCCGGACTCGCCTCGCTTTCACGAGGGGTGGGGTGAGGCGCTCCTCTATCTCGGAGACACGCTCGCGGCGCTCGGACAGTACCGGCGCACGCTGGCGCTCAATCCCCGTTCTCCCGGGGCATTGTACAGACTCGGGGCGATTTTTGAACACCAGGGCAAGAAAAGGGAGTCGTTGCGGTATACCGAACTGTACCTTCGCACCGATTCCACCGGCAAACACGCAACTGAAGCACGTGCCCGCCTCAAGCGGCAGAAGGAGTAACCATCCCACTACAACTAGAAAGGACATCTCCGCATGGATACCGAATCGATCACCTCGGAACACAGCGAGAGGCTTGCTGAGAAGCTCTCGACGGTTTTCCTCCGTGCCGTCAAGGATTCAGTCTTCGCACGGGACCTCCTGGAGGACCCGCAGAAGGCGCTGCAGTCAGCCGATCCCACGCTGACTTGGGAAGAGATCCAAGAGCTCAACGAGTTTCTTCTGCGGGAGGAACAGGTTGCACGCTTGACGGTGTGGGGATACGTCTGGGGTGTGCTCAAAGACGTGGAAGACCGGATCGTTGCCCCCCCGCCCCCGCCACCCCCCCCGCCGCCGACGGATTTCTGGCCTCCGGAGGCCCTCGTAGGCCGCGCGGCTAAGTGGACTAGGGATAGGGTCATCGCGACAGCGAAGAGCAAGGTAACGACGAAGACAAAGACGAAGACGAAGGCAAAGACGAAGAAGAAAGCGCGGCCTGTGGCAAAACGGAAGGGACGGCGGAAGTAACGGTCGGCTCCCTCTATACGGCGTTCGAGAGATCCGAACCTCGAAAGGATTCGCTACCACTCCGTTCAGGTAGAGAAGGGCCTGTCCTTACAGATCCAGCCCCTGAGACGGGGCCTTTGAGTTCCGCTCTCTATCTCAAGTCATTCTCCAGGACTCCAGGTTCCTCCCCTCAAGTCAAATCAAGGGATGAGGCCCCAGGGCAGGCAGCGGCAAGTGGTGTGCCCTCCTCTTTCACATTGCACCGCAAGGACCTCGTATGTGGTGAGTTGGTTGCTGTTGTGACGAGCGGTGTCTATATTGAGCGCGACCAATCCAGTGTGAACGCTCGGGATCAACCGGGTGGATTGGGCCCAGAGGATTCGGGGCCGGCTGGATCTCCGGGATCTTCTGGAGTGATGCCGTTCCGCTTAGTCAGGGCCGCGATATTCTGGCCTCAGTGCTTGTGGCCGGCAAGCCTCCGGTGATGAGCTGGTCCTCCTATGAGTATAGCAGGGGCTTCACTCATTTGTAGGCCGACGGGATATCCCACCGTAGCCACATGCGCAGGCGTTCCTTCGGGCCTCACGGGGGAGGTAAAACGGGTTGAAGCGCAGCCGCTGGCAGGAGAATACGATGAATAAAGCAGTCTATGCAGAACCAAGAACTGTCACAGACATCAATGACTGCTATTTCTATCATACCATGGAGATTCCCAACTACGGCGTCGTCCGCGGGGAATGGGACCTGAGGGGAGGAGAGGCCTCCTACCTCGGGAATGTCAACTTGCAGGGGAAACGGGTCCTGGAGATTGGAACGGCAAGCGGGTTCCTCTGTTTCACCATGGAGAAGATGGGCGCCGAAGTGGTAGCGTACGATCTTTCCGATGAACAGGGATGGGACGTCGTACCGTACGCGGGATATGACTTCAAAGAGCACATCGCCGAAAACAAGCGGCATCTCCGCAAATTGAACAACGGGTTCTGGCTTGCCCACAAAGCCTTCAACTCAAAGGCAAGAGTCGTCTATGGGGCGGTCTATGATATTCCCGATGACATCGGCCAGTTCGACATCTGTACGTTCGGCTCGATCCTCCTGCACGTGCGCGACCCCTTCCTCGCACTTCAACGCGTGACCGCTCATGTCACCGACACTGTGATCGTGACTGATGTCATTCCAAAGGTCAGGGGGATGATCATCTCAGGTGTTGAGTTTCTCACCGGTTCCCGATTGGTTCGATTCGTCCCGAATGCAAAGAAACAACGGCCGTTCGAAACCTGGTGGCATCTGTCTCCGAGGGTGATCTCTGAGTTTCTCCACATACTCGGGTTTCCCCATCAGGAGGTCTCCCACCACCGGCGGGGAAAATCCAGGTTATTCACCGTCGTCGGTCGGAGGGCAAGGCCAAGGAGCTCTTCGAGCGCGTAGTCGCTCAGACGTTTTCCGCGACAGTCGCATGGTCTGGAGAGTCACAGCTCCAGGTCCTCGGTTCCCCCCCGGGCGGGGGGTGCCGTTTCGACGGTGTTGTTTTTCCAGGTGGAAGGTTTGTTTTCCTTTGACCTGCCCGCCCGCAATTCTCGCAGAGATCTGAAGCTCGATAAGCCTCTGCCTAGAGCTGTTCAGCTGGAGGGGGCACCGATGGTCTCAGATCTGGTCTTCTCCAAGGACCGTAGAGTTCAGCGATCGGTCAGACTGGCCCCGCAGGGTGTCTTCGTATTCTGTGCCCTGCCGGTAATTGGTGGTTGATTCTCCCCCCGTCCCGCAATATTTTCTTCCATCGGACCGGTTTTTTCGGTTCTTGCCTGAATCCCTCTCCACTCCCTTGGAGGCCCTATGGTCGGCACAACGGTCTCGCACTACAAGATCCTCGAGCGGCTCGGCGCCGGCGGTATGGGCGTCGTGTACCGGGCTCAGGATCTCAAGCTAGACCGGTCGTTGGCCCTGAAGTTTCTCCCTCCCGGTCTCACACGCGATCCCGAAGCAAAGCAGCGCTTTATCCATGAAGCGAAAGCCGCTTCCGCGCTCAACCATCCGAATGTCTGCACCGTCCACGACATTGGCGAGACAGAGGATGGCCAGATCTTTATTGTCATGGCCTACTACGAGGGTGAGACGCTCAGGGAGAAGATCGAGCGCGGACCCCTGTCGTTGGATGAGGGGATGGGTATTGCGGTGCAGATCGCGCAGGGGCTGGCCCGTGCCCACGAGAAGGGGATCGTCCACAGAGACATCAAGCCCGCCAATATCTTCCTAAGCACCGACGGGATGGTGCGGATCTTGGATTTTGGGTTAGCCAAGCTCTCGGGTCAGAGCCGCATCACGCGCGAGGGGAGCACGCTGGGGACGGCAGCCTACATGTCACCGGAACAGGCCCGGGGTGATGACGTTGATCAGAGGACGGACATCTGGGCACTCGGCGCCGTCCTCTACGAGATGTTCACCGGTCGGCTTCCGTTCAAAACTGAGTACCAGACGGCGCTGGTCTACTCAATTCTGAATGAGGACCCCGAACCACCGACGGCAATCCGCGCTGAGATCGGGGAGGAGCTGGAGGGGGTGATTCTGAAATCTCTGGCAAAAGACCCCGGAGACAGATACGCATCGGGTGCCGAGATGCTGGCAGCTATTCAGGAGCTGCACCAGTCGGGGCTTTCACCCGCCCGGCCGGGAGATGCGCCGCGGAGGATGGGGCAACTGCTGAAGCGGCCCGTTGTGGTGTCGACGCTGGTGGTCGTGGTGCTGGGGGTGGCCGCAGGGGGTGCATGGATGCTGGACCGGGGGGCCAAGATCACCCGAGCCAACGAAGAGCTCCTGCCGCAGGTCCGGAAGGCCCTGCGGAGCAATCCGTACAACATCCCGCTCGAGGAATTCGCCCTTGCGCAGGAGGCTCGGGCGTACATCGGGGATGATCCTGAATTCAAGGAAGTGTGGAACGAGATCGCCACCAGCTTGAGCATCAGGACCGATCCGCCAGGTGCTGATGTCACTGTCAGGCAGGTCGGAAACCCCGATGCGGCCTGGACCCACCTTGGGGGAACACCTCTGGACGGTGTGGAGCTGCCGCGCAGCTATTTCCAGCTGAGAATCGAAAAGGAGGGTTTTGTACCATGGGAAGACGTCGTGATGACATTCTTCTACGGCGGTGATGAGATCACACCTGCCACCTTTGAGATCGCTCTGGATTCGCTCGGATCGATCCCGGAAAAGATGGCCAGGGTGAATGGAGATACCGCCCTGGGTTCATTCCTCATGGACCGATACGAAGTTACCAACAGTCAGTACCGGGAGTTTGTGCGCGCTGGGGGGTACACCAATCGCTCATACTGGAAGGAGGCGTTTCTCGAAGACGGTCGACGCATCTCCTGGGACGATGCTCTCAGGAGATGTGTCGATGCGACCGGACGTCCGGGGCCGGCGACGTGGCGCGCGGGGAGCTATCCTGACGGGGAGGACGATTATCCGGTCAGGGGTGTCAGCTGGTACGAGGCGGTTGCCTACGCGGAATTCGCCGGGAAGAAGTTGCCCAGCGTAAACCACTGGGAACTCGCCTCGGTGGGAGGGGAGGCGTTCTGGGCGTCTCTGTTCGACAGATACATCATACCCGCCAGCAATTTCTCGGAGACGGGGGCTCGACCGGTCGCTGCGGGAGAGCTGTTCGGTCCGTACGGGCTTTGGGATATGGCCGGGAACGTGCGCGAGTGGTGCTGGAACCAAAGCGTGAGAGGGAGATGTCTGCGGGGCGGCGCATGGAACGACGCCACCTACATGTACGGCAACATCACGCAGGCGTCACCGTTCGACCGCTCGGACAAAAACGGCTTTCGATGCATGATGCTGGCCCCGGGAGTGAGGCCGCCCTCTGAGGTCTTCGACCCGGTAACCCCTGGTGAGGCTTATGACCTACGGGCGGTGGAACAGGTTTCCGAGGATGTGTTTCGGATCTACCGGGATCAGTACGAGTACGACAGGATTCCCCTGGAGTCCGTTACCGAGCTCCGCAACCAGAGCTCCGACGACTGGGTAAAGGAAAAGGTGAGCTTCGCCAACCTCGGTGCCGACGAAAGGATGTCGGCATATCTCTTTCTCCCGAGAAATGCCGCTCCTCCCTTCCAAACGGTAGTCTATTTCCCTGGTTCTTGGGCCGAGCGGAGCTCATCCAGCCAGAACCTCGACAGGCAAGCACATTTCATTCGGAATGTCCAGTATCTCATCAAGAGCGGCCGCGCCGTGGTGCACCCCATTACCATTGGCATGTACGAGCGGAGTAAGCCCGATTCGGTGTGGGACACGATGGGCCCCCATCAGTATCTTGACTACCGTGTCCGTATTGTCCGGGAGTACAGAAGGACCCTTGACTACCTGGAATCCCGTTCAGATATCGATGCTGGCAAGCTTGCCTATTACGGAATGAGCTGGGGTGGGAGGTATGCAAACCTGGTACTTGCAGTCGAGGGCAGGTTCAGGGCGGCCGTTGTGGAGGTGGGGGGCCTGCGCCTGGAGCCGACGGTGAGGCCCGAGGTCAGAATGCTCTACTATACGCCGAGGATCACGCTTCCGGTGCTGATGTTAAACGGGGAATATGATCTGACGTTCCCTGTGGATCTCAATGTGAAGCCGATGTTTGAGATGATCGCGACGCCGGCAGAGCACAAACGCCTGAGAATCTTCCCGACCGATCATTTTGTCCCGCCTGATGAATTCCTGAAGGAAACCCTGGCCTGGCTGGATAAGTACCTCGGACCGGTGCAGTACAAGTAGGAGAGAATCATCTTCCCGGACTCACCACGCAGAACCGCTCGGTAGGACGCGCGATCCCAAACCGGATGGGTGAGGGAGGCTTCGATCTACCGTACGCGGCCAATCGATAGCTCCGGCCCACGGTGAGCGAGGGCCCTGGGAATTCCGCCTCTTGACCCCCCCCCCGCCGTGCGGCGCCCACCAAAGGACACTGATCGCGGGTCCAGCATTGAACCCGTCACGGGCCGTTTCAGCCGGCAGGCGGGCATCTGACCGGTGTCAGATTCCCTCCGAGCTGGTGGCACGAAACACTCTTTAGGATCTGGGTTCTCCCCCCTGGCACTCGAAGGTCACCGTGCCCGCGGGGGATCTTCTGTTATTGGGGGGATCGAGTGAGCCCTTTGGTGGGCCGGGGATGTCTGTGCGGGGAGCAACAGGGGGGAGAATTGACTGACTCGCTACCGAGCGTTGCCGGAAGAATCTCGCGCGCGCTTCAGCGCGTTGAGCTCTTCCACCAAATCCCGGTGGACGATCTCGCGGAAGGAGGCTAGCCATCGGTTGAGGTACATCTCATCAAGGGCGTGATTGCGGGTGAGCAGTCCGGCAACATCCTCGATATCACGTGATCGGCCGGCCACAAGTTTGTGGATGATGAGATCTTCCACGGAAGCGAACCGGACAGTCACATCCTCAAACACGACTCCCACAGCCCGTCCGATAGCCTCTGCTTCATAGGGGGTGAAGGAGAAGATCACATCGACCCGGAGGAATGTCGCCGGGTCGGAAAGTGGCAACACGTTGGTCCTGCGAACAAACGATTCGACGTCTGTGACCGAGGGCGCCAGACCGATCCCCTCAGTGGCCCGGCGCACCCTGGGCAGTTCTGAAGCATCGACCCCGACCGTGATATCAATGTCCCGGGTAAGACGGGGCTCGCCATGGAGAAGAACCGCCTGGCCCCCGACGACCATGTAGGGGAGATGTGCGGACTCCAGGGCCTGTCCCAGCTTAGCGAGAAGCTTCTGATACATTGGCATTCAGAGCTGCGGCTAGGCGGACATCGTCCTCCAGCCCGAGAAGAAGATCGTGCTGGCCAAAGTGCCCGAGCTGGCGGGCCTCGTCATACAGCGCCTCGAGGATTCGGTATTTCTCATCCAGGTCAAGAACCTCCTCGGCGAGGGACCGTGCTTTGAAGGAGGCATAGGCAGCAGGGTCGGTAATCATAGGGGAATATAGGAAAGTTCCGTGCGGTTCTCAACGGCGTCTGGGACGGCCTCAGAGTAAACTAGTGAAGCCCAACAGTACAGCCATCCCAATTTGGCAACCGGTGATTGGTTCTCAGTCAGTCTGATCGTACCTTCTCGGACCCTTTTGGTCTCCTATGGGGGGCGATCAGAGCAGGCGAGGGGATTGATGACAAGGCGGTTCGTCAATGGAGACGAAGGGAGTAATTTCTCATACAGTGGAGCACACAGGATGATTGGCAAGAGTGTCCTGCACTACCGGATCGTCGAGAAGCTGGGTGAGGGTGGAATGGGCGTTGTGTACAAGGCGGAGGACACCAAGCTCGATCGTACCGTTGCCCTGAAGTTCCTTCCCGCGCACCTCCACGCCTCAGAGGAAGACAAGGCGCGCTTTACGCAGGAGGGGAAGGCTGCCTCGGCGCTCAACCATCCCAACGTCTGCACCATCCATGACATCCAGGAGCTGGATGGGCAGATGTTCATTGTCATGGAACATGTCGATGGCCAGACGCTGCGGGAGCGCATCGGGAGTGTCTCCTTCAAGCAGGCGATCGAGATCGGCGTCCAACTGGCCGACGGTCTGGCAGCTGCTCACGAGAAGGGGATTGTGCACCGGGATATCAAGCCCGAGAACATCATGGTGCGGAAGGATGGCATCGCGGTGATCATGGATTTTGGCCTGGCCAAGCTCCGGGGGAATGTCTCGCGGCTGACCAAGGAGGGAAGCACCATCGGCACAGCGGGCTACATGTCGTCGGAACAGGTCCAGGGGCACAATGCCGATCACCGGTCGGACATCTTCTCGCTGGGGGCGGTTCTCTACGAGATGCTCACCGGTCAGCTTCCCTTCACGGGGGTGCATGAGACGGCGCTCGCCTACGAGATCGTCAATGTTGATGCGGCCCCGATGTCGGCGCTCAGACCGGACATCGACCCGGCGCTTGATGCCATTGTCCTGGAATGTCTGGAGAAGGATCCCAACGAGCGGACCCAGTCGGTCAAGCAGGTTTCGATTGATCTGAAGCGCTTCCGCCGTGAGTCGAGCAAGCAGCGTGTGAGCAGAATTACCTCGGCCACGCCGGTGCTGAGCCGACACGTCGCAGAGGAGCCGCCGCGTGGCGGGCAGTCTCGCGAGAAGAGCTCAAGACTCCCCTGGATCATCGCGGCAGTCCTCGGAGTTGGATTGATTGCCGCGCTGGCCTTCGCGGTGTTGGCTCCGGGCGAGGGGGTCGAGACCGTTCGCGCGTTCCTCCATGCACCAGAGGAGTCATCGCTTGCGCAGGGATTCGGCGGTGGGCACATTGCTGTATCGCCTGACGGTCGTCGCGTTGCCTTTGTCGCGATGGACACCTTGGGGAGAGACCAGCTCTACGTGCAGTCGCTGAACTCCCTCAGTGCGCTCCCCCTGCCGGGCACCGAGGGTGCTCACTATCCGTTCTGGTCCGCCAACAGCGAGTTCATCGGGTTCTTCACCCAGGGGAAGATGAAGAAGATCGATGCCTCCGGGGGACCGCCGCTATCGGTGTGCGATATTCAGGGCGAGGGGCGCGGGGGGTCATGGAGCCAAGAGGGGGTAATCGTGTTCAGTCCGGGGGGCGCCACCCCGCTCTACCAGGTTCCGGCGGCGGGGGGGATCCCAACGCAGGTGACCGTGCTTGACACTCTCCGGCAGGAGTCCACGCATCGCTACCCCTGGTTTCTGCCCGATGGCAAGCACTTCGTCTATTTTGTGCGCATCGGAAGCGGAAGCGAAGACGACCTGGTGTGTGTAGGCTCGCTTGACGGGACAGTGAAGAAGCCACTGGTGCAGGCTACCTCCAATGCGATCGTTGCGATGGGGCATCTTCTCTATGTGCGGGAGCAGACACTTGTTGCTCAACCGTTTGACGTGAATGGCCTGGAGCTCGGTGGCAATGCAGTCCCCATCGCCGAGCAGGTGCGCTTCAACGAGGGGTGGAGCCGCGGTTCGTTCTCGGCCTCTCAGCAGGGTACGCTCATCTATGAAGGTGGAATCGGGCCTGCGAGTAACCGGCTCGCGATCTCTGATAGAGCCGGGACGCTTCTCAGCGTGTTGAAGGGGGTTCAACACGTGTTTGAAGCCTCCTTCTCGCCCGATATGAAAAGGATTGCATTCTCCTCGGTCGACATTCAGCGACGCAATGAGGACATCTGGGTGTATGACATCGCTCGCTCGATTTCCACGCGCTTGACCTTCGATCCCAAGGACGAAACCGATCCGGTGTGGTCGCCTGATGGGAAGCAGATCGTGTTCTCTTCGGATAGGACGGGCAACGGCGCCGACGTCTTTCGAAAGAACGCCGACGGAACGGGAAGTGAGGACGAGCTCTTTACAGCTGCGATGGGTCTCTATCCCACTGACTGGTCGCAGGACGGAAGGTTCATTGCGTGCACATCGTACGGAAACCGGAACATTCTGGTCTTTCCGGTGGACGGGGAGCGCGCGCCGACTGTGTTTCTGCAGACAGAATTTGCCGAGGATGAAGCCAGGTTCTCCCCTGATGGCAGGTGGATGGTCTATGCCTCAAACGAGTCTGGTCAGAGGGAAATCTATGTGCGTC
>WOR8_10006806_pt1 | contig 10927 bp, 7 predicted proteins | sample DeeMarSeWOR38_10_FD_19890 | JGI IMG/M metagenome (IMG submission 19890)
AGGAGAAATACATTCAATCAGCAGAAAAGAACAATGATACCATTGAAAATTTGCTGCAAACGGTAACACAGAAAGAAAGCGTCATAAAAGGTTTAGAATCGGAAATAGAAGAATTCAAAAATTCAGTGAAACTTGATACAACTCGGAGTGAAACAATTGATCAGTTAAATGAACTTATTGAAAACAAAAATACTGAAGTGAATCAACTTAAGGAATCGGCAGAAAATCAATCAATTAAAATGAAAGCATTGGAGCAAGAAATATCGGATAAAGATAATCAAATTAATGACCTTTTAAGCGATCTTGACAACTTAAATACCATTAAATCTACTCATGATCAACTCACCGAAACGCTAAAAAAAAAGGATAATACTATACAAGAGTTAACCGAGCAAATCAAGTACCTCGAAACTGATACCATCCAGAAATCAAAATTCGAAAAAATTAACGTGCTCGTGGAGAAAAAAGATGAAATTATTACAGAAAACGAGAAACAGATCTTTGAGCTGGAAAAAGATATCGAATCCTTAAATCATAAAATGAAGGATTTGCAGCAACACGTAGAAACCTTCAATCTCTTGAAAAAAGATGTGGAAAAAAAAGAGGATCGAATTAATGAATTAGTATTGGAAATCGAAAAATTAACCCAACATGATAAAACCAGTGCAGAATTTATCGCTCGTTTGGAGAAAAAATTAGAAGATTCACAACAGCAATCCGGAAACTTAGTGGGCAAATTTGAGTTAGAACTCGGAAACGTGCGAAATTTGCTTGAAGATAAAAATGCTGAAATTAAACAACTAAATGAAAACCAATCTAAATTAAAAGATAAATTATACGAAGCAGATCAAATCGAAGATAGAATTTTAACGCAATTACAGCAAGTAAAGGATGAAAAATTAAGACTGGAAGTAGATCTCGAAAGTAAGGAAAAGGAATTGATCGATCTAAAGAAAAAATTTAAACTATTACGAAGAGAAGTACAAAAAACCTGAATTGTTATTTGGCTTTAGACTCAGTTTTAAAAAAAGATAAAAAATTAAAAATTTTAAAAATCCTTTACGTTAACTGTTAAACTATTCCATTATATCATTTAGCTTTTATTTCTCACGCCATTCCTGCCCGCATTCACCACATCTGTACTTTTTGCCATACATTCGTGGGTAATCAAGTATGATATTACCTTTATCAACGCTCTCGTGGATTAACATCTTGTTTTCATTTCCACATTTAGGACATTTCCGTCTACCATCTGTTTTTTCTACCGTTAAAAGCCCGTCTGAGGATCCGGGGATTCCCGGAGCCGCACCTGATGGACTGGAGGCTTTTATTTCATCTATATCTGCTTTTATTTCGGCAGGAGTGACATCACTTACTTCAGATTTGAATTCTGGCTGAATTTCCATCGCAACCTCATCAGCCTTAGTTTGAGGCTCTAAATCGGATTCTGCTCTTAGTTGTACAGCATCGGATTCCTTGTAATGCTCTCCCCTTTCCAAAGCAGCTTTAAACTCCCCATCATCACCCTCCTCAAAGATCGTTTCATTTTGTGAACCAGCCCTCTCGGCATCAATTTGTCTTGCCCATTGTCCCGATTTTACTCTTTCCTTTACATTACACGCGTTTCCTTGCCAAACATATACCTTATTACCTAGATCAAGTACATAACAATCTTCTGTATCCAAAGAATTAGTAGAATATGGTACTTGTATCATTTTCATCGCATTTATTCCTTCAAATTCTTCAGAGGAAACTCGATATAATACATTCACGTGTTCTGCAAATTGGGCGAAGTCTCCAGTAACTACATCCTTTAACATGGTTCTCGCAACATTTTTCTCAACTATTTTCATGGTTCCCAGTTCATTTATTAATTGCAAGAACTCAGGAGTTTCCAAGCCTTGATCCAATGTAACAATTTTCGCTGCGCCCCCTCTTTGTTGATCTAAAGAACGTGCTTGTGCTGCGCCTGAAGTCTTTTCGTCAACTGAACAGTGATTTCCAATCCATATATAAATTGTCCTTTCATCATCGAGAAGATATACATCTCCGGTAGAAAATACGGGATTTGTAATTTCTTTTAAAGCTCCTTGATCTACTAAATAGAGTTTCATGATCCATTCACAAATTTATGTTTAAATTTAAAGTATCAAATAATTTGATAATAATATAAAGTCAGTATTTTTAACTTTACATGTTTTTTTAAATAATCACTTACTCGTATCAATCCCGAATAAATCTGATTTTAAGAAAAATCTTTAAGAGCTTTCTTGATTCGTTTGACAAATTCGGGTATGTTATCGAGATCGATAGAACAATAGGCCATTCTTATACCGTTAAGATTAGTGTCTTCATTTTCAATAGGAATGACGCCAACCTTGTATTCACGGAGCAAGTGATCTGCGAAATTAGTAGCTCTTATCTTATTTCTATCGAGATTTAGAAAAACGAAAAAACCTCCCGAATTAGGATCCAAGGATACCCATTTATAATCTAGTTTGGTTAATTCGGAATTAATCAATTCAAATCTTTCATTAAGAACATCTTTTACCTTATTACGGTTCTTTATTATTTTATCAATACCGTGTTCGCTGAATAATTTGGTTGAAATTGATTGGTAGTAACTATTACAATTTGAAATGCTACTTCTATTGAAACCCGACAATTTATTTTCAATTTCTACTTTCAATATCTCTAATTCATCGTCATTCTCGACCCAAGAGGATTTCAATCCTATTGTTATAAAACCGACGCGACCTCCATAAACAAGTAATTCTTTCGTGATTCCATCCAGCTTAACAGGAATGATATCTTCCTCTAATTGCTGAAGGTCATAAAATAAAGATCTTTGAATCACATCCTCTCTAAATACATAAGGCTCATACGCATCATCTACCAAAACAATTATGGGTTTACTTGTTTCTGCTTGCACGTCTTTCAACACTTCAATAATTTCTTCAGCCTCCTCCCTTGTCGGAACGTATCCCGTAGGATTATTAGGAAAATTTAATATCAAAACCATCTTAACCTGTTCTTCGGCAACCGATAGAAGCGCCGATTTCATCCCCGAAGTATTTATTCTCTGACCATCGAAGAAATCAAAATTTTTAATCCTCGCTCCTATTAATTTGGTTAAAATATTATCGTAATTTCCCCACCGTTTATTAGGAACTACAATAAGGTCTCCTGAGTTTAAGAACATCATGCTGCTTAGAAAAATACCGTTAGTAACTCCTGCAGTCACGATAGGAGTCGTGATGTTTTTTCTTAGACATTTAATCTTATTTCCTTCGCCTGACTCGTAGAAATGAGACTTCTTAATGATCCATTTTTTCCATATCTCTCTTAAATTGAGTTGTCCGGCTATAGACGAGTACGGAACGAGATCCTGGATTTTGAGATTTTTTAAGTAATGATTAATGATTGCCAGGTAGCACGGCATCCACTCCTCTGATCCTCCGTCTATAAAATCTTTCTCATATCCGTATGCAGTCCCAAGCGTTCCAATTAATTCTGCTTCTTGTTTTGCCCTTCCTGACCAATGAAAAATTCCATCGGGCAAAAAAATTCGTTTTCCTATGTCTGAAAACGAGTTGTAAAGAGGGGTTTTGTTTATTATTTTAAAATCCATTGCAGATTTTGTAATTATTCGAAATTTAAAAACTTATATCTCAAATTACCTGCTTACCGGATTTAAATATTAGACATTCTATAATATCAATTATGAGCAATGAAAATGAAAATGACATCGATGAAGAAGCCCTAAAATCTGAAGAGGATGCCGGAAGAGATAATGAGGAAAATCCATTCATGAAAGGATGGAATGACTTCGTATCTGGTATCACGGAGGGATTTAATAAATTTCAGAAATCAATTAAGGAGGCATCTGAGAAAAATAAGGAAGCTTGGGAGAAAAGTAAAGAAAAAGCAGATGAATTCTTAAAGAAATCAAAAGAAGACTGGGATAGCACGATGAAACAATGGAATGATGAAATTGTGAGCACTTACGCTGAAAATAAAGAAATGTGGGAAAAAGATAGGGAAAAAGTTCAGGAATTCTTTAAAAATACCCAAGTAAGTTGGGAGTTGAAAGTTCAAAAATGGTCCGATGATATGGAAAAAAGAAAACTCGAATCTAAAGAACAATGGGAAGCTCGAAAGCAAAAAATTAACGAGGATATCAAAAAATGGCAAAAAGATACTGAAAAAGGCTTTAGAAGATGGCGAAAAGAGATGATTAAAGGATCATATTACTTTCTCGTATTCATGATTCCTATCCTTGTAGTCCTATTTGCTATCGTATTTTTAATTGCGTGGCTTTTCTCACTATTTGACTAAAGTCACCCACTATCTTGGTAAAAATGATAAATACTATATTAATTGCTTTTTTTTCAACCCATAACAAGGTATCTTAGACTGAACATGCTGAATATTTTCATCAGTTCCTTTCTGGTTGCATTAACGGGAGCTTTAAGCCCAGGACCTCTATTAACTTTCACTATATATAAGTCGGTCAAATTAAAACGAGGATATATAGCGGGGATTTTCATCGTTCTCGGGCACTCGGTTCTAGAATTTGTGTTAGTATTAATTTTACTGATTGCTGTAACCTTTTTTTCTGCCCTAATGAATATATTTGTTACTTCTATTTTACCTATTTTTTTATTAATCGTAGGTATTATCGGGGGGATTTTGTTAGTATTATTTGGAATTTTAACCGTAAGGAAAGCTCTGACGATGAAAGTAGATAAAGAGTTCACTTTAGTCAATGATGAAAATTTGCTTGGTTATAGAGGAAATAGTTTTATCGGAGGCATTCTCGTTTCATTATCTAATCCATATTGGATTTTTTGGTGGGCTGTGGTTGGTCTTGGAATGATGATTAATTTTGGTATTGGGTTTCATAATCCATGGGGTATATTTCTTTTTTATATCGGACATATTTTAGGAGATATTGTATGGTACTTACCGATTTCAACTTTTGTTCACTTTGGGGGAAAGGCATTGAACCCGAAGGTTTACAAGTATATTTTAATTGCATGTGGAGCATTCATGGTAGGCTTCGGTATATATTTGGCAATAAATATTATTCTCTTTCCCCCATCATTATAAGGCGCCTTAATTTCATAAAAAACTAAATTTTCGAGTCATTAAATCCCCTTATTTTTTTCAGGCATTAACCTTTTTTGTTTTCAGGTTAAAAATTTCCTAATACTAGGTTCAAGTATAATATGAGCATATTATTGATCAATATCAAGGACTCGAACATTTAATTATTTAAAAAGGCATAATAATATGCAAAGAATATATCACCGCACAATTGATTAGCATGTTAGAAAAACAAATGATCAAGTGTCCGGTATGTGACACCGAATTCATTCCCAAAACATTTTATCCTGAAGAAACTATATTTACCACGACGGAAGGTAAAAGTTATTCTGGATTCGATGGATATATCAATTTAAATGGTGTGAAACCCCCAGAGCTGATTCTGGGAAAATGGGTGACATATTGCACTAATTGTAATTATGTCCTGAAATTTGTGAAGGAGATAGTAAGACAAGAAAAAATCAAATCTCAGAGTGGGAAAGGAACCGAAATAAAAAGTAAGTATAATAATTATTACTATGGATTTCCTTTTGGTGATTATAACCAATATCTCAAAGAAATCACCGAGAAAGTGAAAGATGAGATCAATTTAGAACTTCATAACATTAACTTCGAAGTTTGGGAAAATTTATATAAAGTTAATGATAATTTCAAATTTTTGGTCCGCTTCTTTGCCAATTTGGAAAAATATTGCAATTCTTCGTTTAACCACCAAAATGGAGAATGCTTAAATTCTAAAATAGAAAAGTTAAATCTCCCCAAAGATATGAAAGATACCCTCCTAAAACTCAATACGATTAGAGAAGAGATAATTCATGGAGATTATGAAATTTCTCCAAAAGAAGAAGAACAAATTAATCAAATTCTCATCAAGTTTATTTTTTACTTAATCAATAAACACGTGAAACCCATCATAACTCAAGAAAAATTGGAAAATGGATATGATTTTATTGAGTTGGATGATCTTAAGATGGAAATAAAGGAATATCTGGCGAATTATCTCTATTCTTCATTCAATAGCAATCACACATCGAAAAATCAAATTCAGGGTTTTATGAACTCATTTTTGCAAAAGATCGATGAACAACCCGAAAAGGATGATATTGAAATTTATTAATTGATTTCCCTTTCCATGCACCCATCATTATATACTCTGATTAATGTTGATATTACTGAAATAACATTCAATAATTTTAGGGATGTTTAAAACTTAGAATTCGTATAGATTGCTACATATTTAATTGCATATCTCTTTTTCCTATGGAAGAATACATGTTACGACCTGAAACCTGCAAGACCTTATTAAGAAAACTACTCGTCATATGTCCCGTCTGTAAGAAACGTATTTATGGAAAAGACCTAAATTTGGAGCGGATATTTCAGACAGAGATAATTCAATGGCCGCTAAGTTATATACATTGCCATTCGAACGGATCCTTCCCGATTCATGCATTAACAATCTATATTGATGATGAATTCAACGTGAGAGCTTATGAAGTCTCAGATTTTTTAGAAATAGATAATTAATTTGGATATTATTGATCTTCAAATAAACCAAGGTTAGGGTCCAAAAACTGATTTTGACACATTGGGCATGAGTTATATCTATCAAGCCAAGCTGCTACGCAAAGATAATGATAAGTGCTTCCGCAAAATGGGCATGTAATTAGCTTATCCTTAACAAAATTTATATTTTTATGACAGATCGTGCATTGAACTTTTGACATGGCAACTCCCTCTCTTGTTTTCACTTTATTTTCAAGAATTTCTTCAAGTTTTGATTTTTCTAGTTGATATAAACCTAATGATGTTGTTAATTGGTTAATTTTTGCTTCCATTTCTGAAATCCTTTCTCTTATTTCTCCTTCATTAAGACGATTAGCTAAATATGCCGATAACGCGAAATTTAACGGTAAACCTTCAAAATTTTCTGCGAGGTTCGTAATTTCTGTGATTTCTGCAAACAAGATAGATTCCTCGTCGATCAAATCTTTAAAACTCTTAAAGATTTTGTTTAACAATACACTAAGAAGGAAAGTTAATTGTTGCTTCTTACGTGTAAAATTTGATTCCCAATGTTTTATTACATGATACAAATCGACGTCATTTTCACGATAAGTATCCAATTTAGCAAAGACGTCCTGCTTAATTGCAGCGATTCTCACCTTGTATTCACTTAATAATTCCCTCAAATCTTTTAATTGGGGTAATTCTTCTCTAATTAGGATTGAGGCTCGATCTTCATAATCGCTTATGATTTTATTAACTTCCGCTATTTTTGCATCCACGAATGTCCTAATGTTAACACGCAATCCCTCATCTCTGATACTATTAAGGTAATTCATGTATTCACTTTTTCTTCTAATGATCTCAGAGTTTATTCCACCCAATGTTTTTTTAAGGGAGCTTATGATGTTATCAAAGGGTTTAAGAAATCCATCAAATCTCATGACCCAGGTATCGATCTCATCAATTTTGAAAGATAATTCATCAATGAGTTCATAATATGAATTAATTATCTTTAGGAAATCCTTTTCAGAGGTTTCACTTAGTTCTTGAATAAATAGCTGGAATCTTTGATCCAACCCTCGAAAATAATAATCGACAACCTGAGGAAAAAACACCTTGTATTTTTGTTCCAGCAGTTTATCCAGATCTAAATGCCCGTGTTCTCCCAGAGAAAATTGTTCGTCCAAATCTTCAAGTCTATCAAGTATCGTCTGGAGTTTATCCTTTATCAAACTGTCTATTAACGGTCTTATAGTCCCTTTTAACTTCTTCGCTATTTCTTTTCTTTCTATTACGTTGATGAACTCATCGGGATCATCTTGTTCCTAAATAATCTTGTTCTTGTAGAGCAGATAAAGTAAATCTGAGTGAATTTCTAGTAAATTATCTTGTTTGCTCTGAAAATATTGAAAGATCTCATCAAAGTGAAAATATAACTCTGTTTCTTTTTTCGGTTTTTTTTTGTCTTTAGCTTCAACCAGGCTATCAACAAACGTATATATTTCCTTGATATCTTGCCAAGCTCCTAAATTCGCAGGTAAAGCATCAAGTCTAAATCGCAGGTTCTTCACTTTATTCGTTTCGATCCATAAATATACTTCATCATTGTATTTTTGCTCTATTTTTGAAATATTGGGTTTCAGGAGCGTTCTCAAAACAGACGTATCGTTTTGAAGAAGTTTGATACGGTCGATATATGCGTCTATACTGTCCGAATTTTTTATAAACCTTTTTACGTTCCTACTATTTGAAGATAAATTAGCTAAATTAGTAGTTAATAGTTTTAACTCTTCAAATACGCTACTTTTTAAATGAAATAATTGATCTTTATTATTCGAAAGCAAGTAATCTTCAATAAAACTCCTAATTTCTAAAAGATAATCCGAATAAGCTTCAAGAATCTCCGGTCGAAATTCTTTTTTAAGGTAAACTTCAACTTCCGTATCATTTCCTTTTCCGTTCTTTAAATCGGTTAGTTTCTTTTTCAATCCAAGAATTTTTTCCTTGGAAAACCCTTGTATCTCTCGAGTATTACTAAAGGCATTATCGGACAGTTTCAACTTCAAAACCCTTCGCACATGGAAAGTTTAACACAAAAGTTAAGCTTTGGTACAATAAATTCTTTGCTAAACATAATCACAACTTATTGAATTAACGGCTAAAAAAATATTTCAATCAATAAATCTGTAATTTGGAAAATTAATGAGCTCGTTAATTTATTCTCCAAGCTCATCTATTTCAATGTACTTTTCCGTAGCACCATCTTTGGTTATAATAAGAAGATCAATTCCATTCCCGGACATTGCATCCCGACCAATAGCGCTTCGAATGGTCTTTTCTATTAATTTTTCACCCTGTTTAACCGTCATATCGGGTTTATATTCCGCTTCTAAGATACCATATGAGAATAACATTCCCGTACCAGCAGCTCCGAAATTATCAGGAATCAAACTCCCAAGAGCATCAAGCGTATATACTATCGGACCCTCATCATCCACTCCCGCTACTACTAAATTAGTTAACAAAGGTGCCATTTTTCGAGAATATAGAAAGTTAGAAACGAGTTTTGCCAAGCTTTTTGTACTAATTTTGGCACTTGCGTCAAGTTCATAAAGATTAGCTTGCGCACGAAGAATTCTTACGAGAATCTGATAATCTCCGATTAATCCGTAAGCAGCAAAACCAATATTTTCAGTAACCTTAAAGACTTTTCTTGTTGATTTGTTGGTTACCGTATAGCCCCACGTTGCTCTTCTATCACTCCCCAATACCACGCCATCCTTGCATTTTATAGCAACCGAGGCCGCACCCGGAACCATTATCTGCTGAGACATTTATCTTACACTTACCTTCGTGATTATTTGATTTATGGTACTAATTTAGTTGAATAAAATAATGAGAATTAATTAAAATTTGTGTTTTAAATTATAACGCCCTTTTACTATTTATTGAAGTTGATAGTTCCTCATGTACATAATGATTATCATAACTAGCGATAAAATTTCAGAAGAATTTCTTCGCAATAAATGAAGATCCCTAATGCGATGTTTTATATTGGCTCTAAACAATTGGATTACATTAAATTTTTAAGAAAGAAAACCATTTTGTTACTCAGTAAACGGATGTGGATGTCATGAAAAAGAACTCTCGACTTTTTGTGTCAAATATTAACATGATGATAGACTCATCCGCGATTATTATTAACTGAAGTTCGTTCATAAAGTAGCAAATTTCATGACAAAGAAATCCGCATCCCTGCTTTATGGGCTAATGATTCCGTTTATCGTTGTCGAAACATTTTAGATTTTATTTACACTGTTGGACAGGATAAACAAATTGTAAGGATTCAAAATTTTTTTAAATTGAAAGAAAATCATAAGAATATATAAAAAAGAGGTTTATCATGGATTATCTGAAAAAAGAAAAGGAACTCATCCGATTTTGGAAAAATAATAAAATCTTCGAAAGAAGCGTCCAAGAGAGAACGGAAGATAACCCATATGTCTTTTATGATGGCCCTCCATTTGCTACAGGCTTACCGCATTACGGACACATTTTAAGCTTTGTAACGAAAGATGTATTTCCAAGGTATTGGACCATGAAAAACTATCGTTGCGAGCGAAAATGGGGTTGGGATTGCCATGGTCTACCCATCGAAAGCATATGTGAACGGGAGCTGAATATTAGAAGGAAGAACGAGATCATCAAAATGGGAGTAGGTGAATTCAACGAATTTTGTCGTTCAAAAGTTCTCTGGTATACAAAAGAATGGAAAGATACCGTCGAACAGATGGGAAAATGGATAGAATTTGATAACGCCTACAAGACGATGGATAATACCTACATGGAATCCGTGTGGTATATTTTCAAACAGGTTCATTACAAGGGATACGTGTATAAAGGTAAAAAGATACTACTTTATTGCCCCAGGTGCGAAACTCCGCTCTCAAATTCCGAGATCACGATGGACAATAGCTATCAGGATGTCGTCGAGAAATCTTTAACTGCAAAATTCAAGTTGAAAGAAGAAGAGAACACATTCTTATTAGCCTGGACAACAACACCCTGGACATTGATCGGAAATGTTACATTAGCCGTAAATAGTAACCAACGATATGTAAAAGTCCGTTTAGTAGATGCCGAATTAGATGAATATATAATCTTAATGAGCGCACGGCTGGAAGAACTTAAGGAAGACTTTGAAGTCGTGAAAGAATTCGAGGGGACTGAGCTCTTAAACAAGGAATATGAACCACTTTACCTGACAAACTACAACGGGGACAAAAAAGGACATTATATAATAGATGGC
>WOR8_10009315_pt1 | contig 10926 bp, 5 predicted proteins | sample DeeMarSeWOR38_10_FD_19890 | JGI IMG/M metagenome (IMG submission 19890)
AAATTAACTGAACCAGACAATGCCACCTTAATCGGCCAAAATATAACTGTCAGGATAAATGATAATGATGACTATACTCCTGAAAAAGATGCAGACGGTTATATTACTCCGGATTCATATCCTGAAATGACCCTTTTCTGGGCCGAAGAGTTTAACGGAACTTCAATTAACACAGATACATGGACATTTGAAATTGGTGACGGCTGTCCCAATCTCTGTGGCTGGGGTAATAACGAACTACAGTATTATTCTGATGAGGAAAAGAATGCAAAAATTGCGGATGGTAAACTGATCATCACAGCGCTTAAAAAAGAAGGGTATAGTGAATATTCTTCTGCGCGTATGATCACCAAGGGAAAACAGGAATTCTCTTATGGCCGTATTGATATTCGAGCCAGACTGCCATACGGACAGGGCATCTGGCCGGCTATCTGGATGCTGGGCGCAAACATCGACCAGGTGGGCTGGCCGTCATGCGGTGAGATCGATATCATGGAACTGGTAGGTCACGAACCCAAAACCTCACATGGAACCGCACATTACAATGCCAATGGATACCAATACAAAGGGATGGGATATGCATTGACCGATGGAACTGCTTTTAATGATCAATTTCATGTTTTCAGTGTACTCTGGGAAAAAGACATTATTAAATGGTATGTTGATTACAATAAATTTTTCGAAATATCTGCTGAAACGGTCGGAACCACCTATCCGTTCAACAATCCATTCTTCTTTATCCTGAACATCGCTGTTGGCGGCAACTGGCCTGGTAATCCCGACGAATCCACTCTTTTCCCCCAGACAATGGAAATCGATTATATTCGGGTATTTCAGCAGGGATAGAGGCTATTGGTAAGTAATCTGTAAAATCGGAAATCCTTCTGAATTGAGATGTGAGATGTTAGATGTGAGATGTATGATTTGCTGGTTGATAAATCGATAATTTTTTTTCACCCCTTTACAACGGGGATAATGGAACTTATGAATCTCCATCAAACGATAGATCAGCTTTGTAGTCCTTGGTTCGTAGTAGAAAGTTCTGCTTTATACATGGTATGGGACCAATTCTATGCAAAACACTCACAAACGAAGCATACCCCATCTCAGAGCGCAGCGAAGAGTCTCATACTTATTACCCTGCAGTTTCATTGGGAGATTCTTCGGAGTGAAGGGGAAAAACGTTTTAAATTTTAATAAAAGAATAAATAAAATAATGATCTAAAATTTACATTCCATTTCACTACTCAGAAATCGGATCCATTGGATATCCTGGCCTCTTATGGGTGAACATTCTGCTGAATTGAGATGTGAGATTTGAGATGTTAGATGTGTGATTTTCTGGTTGATAAATAGATAATTTTTTTTACCCCTTTAAAACGGGGATAATGGAACTTATAAATCTCCATCAAACGATTGATCAGCTTTGTAGTCCTTGTTTCGTAGTAGAAAGTTCTGCTTTATACATGGTATGGGACCAATTCTATGCAAAACACTCACTAACGAAGCATACCCCATCTCAGAGCGCAGCGAAGAGTCTCATACTTATTACCCTGCAGTTTCATTAGGAGATTCTTCAGGGTGAAGGGGAAATCGATTTAAATTATAGTAAGTGATCCAATAAAATTTTGATTTACATTTTAAGTTCCGTTTCACCCCTCTGAAATTGGGTTCATTGGATTTCCATGACTCATAATTTGAGAAATGCGAATCATAAATCATACATCATAAATCTCACATCACAAATCTTACATCTCCAATATCTGCAACAGATTATTCTCCCGAATATAGGCTTCTTCGTTCTGCCATTCCACCTTAAACCATACATCCTTTTTGCCCAGTACCTTGACTCGATGTCCCTGGTCAGCGATGGTGACCAGTTCCGAGCCAGCCGATTCCCAAAATTCACGATATAAAAAAGTAACATTAGGGTGATGATGGTATAAAAAAGCGAAAAACCCGGTCGTTCACGTAACCGGCGTTTTTTATAGAACATATATGATAATAGCACCAGCAGAATACTCCCCAGCGCCAGAACAATAGTGAAATAATACCGGTAAAAGATGTTTAGGAAAAACTCCTGATCAGTATACTGATATCCGATCAGGTCATATTTTTTAGCGACATCCTCCATTTTTCTGAGTGCCCGTTTATTATTTGTCCGCAGGTAATACAGATTAAGATAATACAGGGCATTGCTATAATCACCCAGACCTTCCCTGATATACGCCATTTTTAACAACATAGCCGGTGATGCACGTCGTTCCGAGTGTAGTAAACGCTGATAAATATCGAATGACTGCGTATATTTTTTCTCCGAAAACAATGAATCTGCCAGGGTTAGATCGGCATTGTTTGCCTGGGCAAAAAGGGGTACTACTCCAAAAAGGAAGATGACCATTAAAAACGGTATATTTTTGAAAGTCAAATTTTGTATTCTAGTCATAAGCGAATAGATTTGCAATCCGATTCGGGAAAGCCCCGACAAATATACACATTTGATTGATTCCGTAGCTCAGCAGGTAGAGCATCTCCCTTTTAAGGAGAGGGTCCTGGGTTCGAGCCCCAGCGGGATCACAAAAAGTAAAAATCCCTGACGGATGTTTGGGATTTTTGCTTTTCTGTAGAGCTGGGGCGAGAAGCCTGCCCCGATGAAAATCGGGGACTGTGACTGAAAGGAGCTGCCCCAGCCAGCCTCCATCCTGATCCTTCGATTCCTCTCAGGAGATCAGAATTTCGGCTGGTAAAACGGGATCACCGCGGCTGCCGAAGCCCCGATCAAATCGGGGCGGAGGCGGCCAAATTTTTTTAAAAATTATTTTCAATCACAACATCTTATTTTTTTAATATGTCTACTATTTTTTTGTAGACATTTTTTGGAACGGATCAGAATAATAGTAAATATTTTCTATACCACATTTAAAGCTCTCAAAAATTATTCTATTTGAGCTGTGAGGTTATTAAAGTGTGAAAATTTCATAATTTTTAACAAAAAAGATTTCGTACATTTGATTAAAATTTTTTTAATGTATTTGGATAATTACATCAATGAAATTGAAAAAATGTGTGTCAAACACAAGGTGAAGTTTCTTTGCGTTTTCGGTTCTGCATTGACTTCAAATTTTTCTGAAAGCAGCGATGTGGATTTTATCGTTGACCTTGAGCCCACCGATCCTATTGATTATACTGAAAATTATTTTGCACTGAAATTTCAATTGGAGGATCTTTTAAAAAGACCCGTCGATCTATTGGAGTATCGTGCCGTAAGAAATCCATACCTGAAGAAAAAAGTAAACGAAACACAGAAATTAATCTATGAAGTCTGAAATATTAGATTATCCGCTTAAATATCCCCTATCAATTCACTTCCATTTTCCCATTCATATTGGTTACCATAACTACACATCCTTATAGAATATTTCCTTTTTAATACTTAACTTTATTAATAGATCGGGTGGATTACCAGTTGGATTTTAACAACCATTAATTTTTTAAAAAAATGCCCGAAGACAGACGACTCGCTGCTATCATGTTTACGGACATAGTCGGCTACACCGCCCTGATGGGAAGGGATGAAGACCAAGCATTTAAAATTCTCAAAATCAATCGAGAAATTCACGCCCTCCAATTTGCACGATATAATGGAACTTTAATCAAAGAAATGGGTGATGGTATTCTTGCCAGCTTTCCTTCAGCTTATAAAGCTGTTCAGTGTGCTAAAGCAATTCAGGAAGAAGCTAAATTAGAGAACATACTTTTACGCATTGGTATCCACGAAGGTGAAGTAGTATTTGAAGGTGGAGATGTACTTGGAGATGGGGTTAATGTTGCTTCACGATTAGAAGAATTGGCAGAGGAAGGTTGTATCAATATATCTGGAGCGGTCTATAAAGACATCAAGAACAAAGCTGGAATAACAGCAGAATTTATCGAAGAAAAAACTTTAAAGAATGTTGAAGAACCTGTTAATGTATATAAGATTCATTTTGAGGAAAAAGAAGAACAAGCGATCAAAAAAGATCAACCAGTAACGAAAAGAAATAAACTCCCATACTATATAATTGCTGGGATGGTAGTTATGATAGCTATAATTCTAATCTGGCAATTTCTGCCCTCCAAGGAATCTGTTCAAATAGTTGAAGAAACTGAATCAAGATCAGGATGTTATGTGTGACGGATTGACCGAAGAAATTATTCATTATCTGAGTGTTATGAAGGAATTTGATAAAGTTATCTCACGAAGCTCGATAATGACTTTTAAAGGGTCTAATAAAAGAATACAGGAAATCGCTGAGTTACTTAATGTAAATTTCATTCTTGAAGGCAGCTATCGGCAATCAGGAAATCGACTTAGAATTACAGCTCAATTAATTGAAGCATCAAGTGATAACCATCTGTGGTCGGAGATTTATGAAAGATCATCAGGTGATATTTTTGATATTCAGACAGATATTGCAAAAAAAATTGCATCAAATCTGAAAGTAGAATTAACAACTGGAGAGAATGAATACATAACAAAAAAACCAACAGATAATCTTGAAGCGTACAGTTTATACTTGAAAGGACGCTATTTATGGAATAATAGAACAAAAGAAGGGATTAACGAAGCTATTGGATATTTTCAGGATGCCCTTGAAAAAGACCAATCCTATGCATTAGCGTATGTTGGACTTGCGGATTGTTATATCATTTCAGCATGTTATGGTTATATCCCACCAAAATTTGGAAGTCCCAAAGGTGAAAACTTATTACTGAAAGCATTTGAAATTGACAGTAATCTTTCTGAGGCTCTTGCTTCTTTGGCACATTATAAAATGGAATATGAGAGGGATTGGGACGGAGCATTAAATTCAATCGAAAGAGCGATTCAATTAAATCCAAACAATGCAACTGCATATAACTGGTATTCTGATCTTTTAGTAATAATAGGTCATCATGATGAAGCAATTGTTAAAGCTAAAAGAGCACAGGAACTTGATCCACTTTCACCTATTATTAATTCTGATGTTTCAAGCGATTTATATAAAGCTCGTAAATTTGATCAGGCAATTGAAGAAGCATCAAAAGCATTGATTATTAATCCAGATTATTACCTAATTCTTAGAAATTTAGGTCTTTGTTATTTACAAAAAGGAATGTATGTAAAGGCGGTTGATATAATGGAATTGGCATTAAAGCATTCAGATGATAATCTGAGAATAAAAGCATTGCTGGCGTATGTTTATGGTGCTACTGGCAATAATTCGAAAGCTCAAATGATACTTAATGATTTAAATAAATTATCGGAAATAGAATATGTTGCTTCAATCAATTTTGCGTTAATTAATATTGGACTCAAAAATGAACAACTGGCAATTGACTGGCTGGAAAAATCTTTTGAAGAGAGAGAGCACAGGTTAGTTTTTTTGAATAGCGACCCTATTTATGATCCGTTACGTTCAAACCCACGTTTTCAAGTATTGGTAGATCAGATGAACTTTCCAGAATAAAAAACAATTTTATCAAATGCCCGAATCCCGCAGACATATCGCAGTAATTTTCACAGACATCGTTGGTTATACTAAGCTCATGGGCGAGAATGAGGATAAAGCATTCGATATGCTCAAACGCAACCATGCCATCCATGCTACCCTTATCAAGAAATACAATGGCAAACTCATCAAGGAAGTGGGTGATGGCACTTTAGCCAGCTTCCCTCTTGCATCAGATGCTGTACGTTGTGCCATGGACATACAGAATGAAGCAAAGAGTCAGAATATCCCGTTGAAGATCGGAATACATCAGGGGGAAATGGTCATGGCTGGGGGGGATGTGTTGGGGGATGGCGTTAATGTAGCGTCAAGGTTGCAGGAATCAGCAGAGGAAGGATGTATCTCAATTTCTGGAGCAGTTTATCGGGATGTGAAAAATAAGGCTGGCATAACAGCTGAATATTTGGAAGATAAATCTTTTAAAAATGTTGATGAACCTGTTAAGGTGTATAAGGTTCATTGTGAGGAAAAAGGAGAAGTTCAAGAGGTATTGCCTGAAAAATCATCTAACAAACGTCCCTTTTATATCATAGGAAGCCTCTTGGTATTGATAGTGGCAGTAGTATTGATCTGGTTCTTAAATCCAAGACAACGAGCAATCGTTCAAGAAGTGGAAGTGGATAAATCAATTGCTGTTCTACCTTTTACAGATATAAGTCCCAATAAAGATCAGGAATATTTCAGTGATGGGATTATGGATGAAATCCTAATGCATTTATACAAGATTGGGGGATTGGAGGTCAAATCCAGAACTTCTGTAATGCAATACAAGGGTACGATCAAGACAATCCCTCAAATTGCTGAAGAATTAGGAGTTGCTCATATTCTCGAGGGTAGTGTACGAAAATCGGAGGATAGAATTAAAATAACAGTCCAATTGATTGATGCTAAAAATGATCGAAATTTATGGGCAGAAAGTTATGATAGGGATTTGAAGGATGTTTTTGAAATCCAAAGTGAGGTTGCTCAAGAAATATCTAATGCATTAAAAGCAGAAATAACTCCTGAAGTTTCTGAACAAATAGAAGCAGTCCCAACAAATAGTATTGAGGCTTATGATTTATACCTTGAAGCATTATTTTACTTCCGTTTATATACTGACGAGGGTAGAGTGAAATCACTTGAATTATTAGAACAAGCGGTGAAATTGGATCCAGATTTCGCCAATGCATATGTAGTTATAGGTATGCTTAAATTATCAGGTGCCACTTGGATGACTGGTTTTGGAGGAACGAGCCCTCGTGAAGCAGCACGGATTGCTAATTCATATTATCTTAAAGCTATTGAAATAGATGAAAATAATTTTATGGCACACGAACGACTTGCCTGTAATTATTTATGGTTTGAGTGGGATTTTGACAAAGCTAACGCTGAATACATTGTATCTAAGAAAATACGTAAGAATCATTCTTGGTCTGATTTTCTAATTACCTCAGGTAGATTTGAAGAAGCCTTACAAGGTTCTTTAACAGCAGAGGCAATCGATCCGCTATCTAGTGATTATTTTCCTATAGCAAGTAAAATTTTAAGCTCTTATTTTGCTAATCAGCCTGAGGAAGCATTAAATACCATAGAAACAGTCTTAAATGCAGGTGTAAAGGATCCATATGTATACGGCGCATCTGCAAGAGTATATCTTTATTTAGAAAAATATGAAGAGGTAATCGATATTGTGAATATGTGGTTAAAAGAATATCCTGAAATTAAATCTCCAAGAACATTAGGGATTCAAGCAATAGCGAATATTCATCTCGAAAAGAAAGAAATTACAAACAATATCTTGGAAGAGTTAAGGAAAAGAAGTAAAATAAATGCTGGTGGTAGCCCCTCATTCTATACTGCTATGATCTACGCTCAAATGGATGAAATCGACCTTGCTTTTGCATGGTTGGAAAAAGCATATGAAACCCATGAAGTTGAAATGTACTGGTTAAAAGTTGAACCGCCATTTGAACCGCTACATAATGACCCTAGATGGCAGGTGATGCTGGATAAGGTGGGATTTCCGAATGATTAACCTATATTGGGCTATAACTATTTATTTTAACATCTTGCATTCCAGATTGTTAAACACATTTGGATTTTGATTGTTGTCTTTTCGCTGTCAAAAGATGCTTTCTACCGAAATTTTATTTTTCTCAAATACGACCCCACCCCTTCCAAAAAATCAATTTTCCTTTTAGTAAAACACCCCCACCACTTTGTTGGTTACCATAACTACACATCCTTATAGAATATTTCCCAATTAATAAGTAACTTTAATAATGTATCGGGTTAAGTAATGATTGGATTTTTAAAGCTTCTTTAATCTACAGCAATGCCCGAAGACAGACGCTTACCGCTCGTCCTCGAACACAAAGTGAAACTTTGTGCTTCGGGAGCAATAATGCCTGCCTGCCCTCCGAAGCTTAAACGTAGGAGGGTTCACCGACATCTTCCATTCAAATAATATGAATTAAGATGGAAGATCGAAGACATATTGCCGTAATGCCTGCCTGCCACCCAGTGGGCTGTGCGATGGCAGGCAGGTTCACCGACATCATATTTTGTATATAAATTGTATGATAAATGGAAGATCGCCGATTAGCGGCCATTATGTTTACAGATATAGTGGGCTACACTGCCCTGATGGGAAGGGATGAGGATAAAGCATTTAAAATCTTACGCAAGAACCGAGATATCCAGCGACCCATCATTAAAAAATACCGAGGAGAATGGCTTAAAGAGATGGGTGATGGGATTTTGGCTAGTTTTCATACATCTTCAGATGCTGTAAGATGTGCTGGTGAAATCCAAGCTGCAACCCAAAAAGCAGGTATAGGATTACGAATCGGCATACACGAAGGAGAAGTAGTATTTGAGGGTGGGGATGTACTGGGAGATGGTGTGAATGTCGCATCGAGGTTGGAAGAACTAGCAGAGGAAGGCTGTATTAACATTTCAGGGGCAGTTTATAAAGACATTAAAAACAAAGCGGGAATAACGGCAGAATTTATCGAAGAAAAAACCTTAAAAAATGTTGAAGAGCCTGTAAATGTATATAGGGTTCACTTCGAGGAACAGGAGGATCAAGAAACGAGTAAAGCACAACAAATAACAAAAAAGAATAAACTCCCTTATTATATCATTGCAGGACTTATTGTAATAATTGCAGCTTTTTTAATCTGGCAGTTTCTGCCAACAAAAGAAACTAGTCAACCTACATCTTCAATGGATAAAACCATAGCTGTCATTCCATTCTGGGACGATAGCCCTGATTCTGACAATGCGTATTTCTGCAGCGGGATGGAAGAGGAGATAAGGATTCATTTATTAAAGATTGCTGATCTTAAAATTGAATCCAGACAATCTGTTGAAAAGTATAGAGAGAATCCCGATATAGATGCAGTGACCATTGGGAAAGAACTTGGAGTAGCGTTTATCGTGGAAGGAAGCGTTCAAAAACTTGAAGAGGATGTAACAGTTAGAGTACAGCTTATTGATGCCAAATCAGGAGATCATATCTGGGCTGAAATATACGATGGGAACTACACTACTAAATTATTAGAGTTTCAAAGGAATACTGCGAAATTAATAGCCGCTGAATTAAACGCTGTAATAACACCTGAGGAAGAACAAGAAATTGATATTTTACCAACCAGTGATATCAATGCTTACGATTTTATGATACGAGGTTGGTATGAAATTAAAAAATATTGGGACACAAGAAACACTGAACTGTTGAAATTAGCACATAGTTTTATTGATAAAGCGTTGGAGATAGATCCGCAGTATTTAAAAGCAATAACTGGCAAAAGTGGTGTATTTATTGCTGAACAGAATTTTGACTCAGCTTATGTCTATGCAAAAAGAGCCTTGGAAATTGATCCAGAATCGGCCCATGCAAATTTATCAATGGGCGAATATTACCTTCACAGTCAACAATATGATGGAGCAATAGAGAGTTATCTATTGGCATTAAAACACTATAAGGAGGGAGAAATATTAGGTAGTGGTTTAAGTAAATCATACCTTGAGTTTATATTAGGCTTTATATACTGCCAGCATAAGAATGACTACCAGAAGGGGATGCCATATCTTCAGAAGGGTGTAGATGATGCCGATGAGATTAATTATGTGCATTGGGGTAGACTTGCACCGATTTTTTCTAATATAGGAGATTACGACAGGGCTGCAAAGTATAATCGGAAATTGCTTGAATCGGAATATGGGATATGTTGGGGCATTGCGAATATTTCATCAGCGTTAATTGTACAGGGTAAGTTCAATGAGGCGGTCAACTTTCTCGATTCAATTTGTGGTTTAACACTTTGCGAACAACAATGCAATTATCATTATTGGGGTGCTTATTCACTTGATGGATTGTATGAAAGGTCGGAACAATATTTTAATCAATATTTGGACATTCGCGGTACACCAAATGCACGGGACAGCATTTGGTTAGCATATATGTATAAAAAGCTTGGTAGAATACATGAATCCAATACATTGATCAGCTCTCTTCACGATTCCCAAGAGAACTTATTGTCTGGAAGTAAAACTACATGGAATTATTTAAATCTCTCACTAATCCATGCTATTCTGGATGAAAACAAAGAAACAATGGAGTATCTATCAAAGGCCGTTGAACTTGGCTTGAATTTTGAATTGTGTGATTTTCTCGAAATCAATCCAGTTTTCGAAAATCTCTGGGGAGATACCGAATTTAAAGCCCTTGTCAAACGAGCGCAGGATGAAAAAGTTGCCCAGAAAGCAATTGTACAAGAGATGATTGAGCGTGGAGAAATTGATATGTGAAATTTAGTTTATGCCCGAAGATCGCAGACATATTGCCGTCATGTTCACCGACATTGTCGGTTACACCACCCTCATGGGATCGGATGAGGATAAGGCATTCGATATGCTCAAACGAAACCACACCATCCATGCTACCCTGATCAAGAAACACAATGGTAAACTGATTAAAGAGGTAGGTGATGGTACACTCGCCAGCTTCCCTCTTGCTTCCAATGCGGTTCGCTGCGCCATGGATATCCAGAAGGAGGCAAAGAGTCTGAAAATACCACTGAAGATTGGAATCCATGAGGGGGAAATGGTTATTGCCGGCGATGATATATTGGGAGATGGCGTAAATGTAGCTTCTCGGTTGCAGGAACTTTCCCAGGAGGGTTGTATAACTATTTCTGGTACAGTTCAAAAGGATATTAAGAACAAAGCGGATATCATTACAAAGTTCATTGGAGATAAGAAACTGAAGAACGTGGATGATCCTGTGAAGGTATATGAGGTTTTATGTGAGGAGGAAGAGCAGAAACCTGTAGAAGATAAACCAGTAAAATCTAAGAGTAAGTATATCTATTTCCTTTTAGGTGGTATTATTGTTATTCTTATTGCT
>WOR8_10006810_pt1 | contig 10923 bp, 9 predicted proteins | sample DeeMarSeWOR38_10_FD_19890 | JGI IMG/M metagenome (IMG submission 19890)
GTCGGTGGCCGGACCGCTGAAGAAAAACTCACCATGTCGATTCACCATTGCCTCTTTGCCCACAACGGCGGGCGCAATCCTTTGATAGCAAGTGCCGACGTGGTCGATTTCCGCAATAACATTGTTTACAACTGGGGGGGTAACAACGCCGCTGCCTGGGGCTGCTTTGCAAACAACCAGAGTGTTTTCGGTAACATTGTCAACAATCATTACATTGCCGGCCCCAACAGCAGCACGGCCAATATCTATTGGCTCGAAAACGGAGGTCCCACACGCATTGACGGAACCTCGGCGGATCGGGGAGGAACCAAGGTCTTCATGCAAGGAAACCTGGGTCCTAATCGCTTTTCCAGGGATACAGATGACTGGACGAATGGCGTGTTCCAACTGGACTATTGGACGCGTGACAGGAGTTCACATTTTCCTGTAGCCTCTCAGGCTCAGTTTAGAGCGAGGACTCCATTCATAGCGCCGCCTGTCACGACCACCCCGATCCAGGATCTCAAGCCTGCTGTTCTACCTACTGTGGGTGCGTCGAGACCATCACGGGACGCGCTCGATGCAAGGATCGTGCAGGACGTAATGGATGTTACAGGCAATATCGATAGGATCAGTGCCGGGGGACCATGGCCTGTCCTCACCGGAGGACCACCACCTAAAGACTCTGACCACGATGGTATGCCCGATGAATGGGAACGAGCGAAGGGATTGGATCCTGAATATCCCGATGACTCAAAAGGCGATATGAACAACGATGGTTACACAAACATCGAGGATTATCTAAACGAACTGGCTGGAGATACGACGCCGGCGCATTCTGCGAAAACATAAACGTCGACAGTATGGGAATTAATTATGCAAACTGCGATCACATTCAACGGAGGGACCTTGTGGATGTGCCGGATTCTCTATATAGCATATCTTATGATGGCCGGGCAGGCTTATGCAGCCGAAGCAACCGGCCCTTTGCGGGTTCACCCGGACAATCCTCGCTATTTTACAGATGGAACAAAGACGCCGGACGGCTCGTTGAGAGCTATTTATCTGACCGGTTCACACACCTGGTATAATCTCCAGGATTCAGGCACAATTGGTGAGCCTCTGACCCACTTCAATTATGATGCCTACCTGGAAATGCTTCAGTCATGGGGGCACAATTTCATTAGAATGTGGGCTTGGGAAGGCGGGGTCAACGATAAGTATTGTCAGCCGCTTGCATACAGTCGCACCGGGCCGGGAAGCGCGCTCGATGGAAAACCGAACTTCGACCTGGACAAATTCGATCAGGAATATTTCACCCGGCTCAGGTCACGGGTGGCCGCCGCGGACAAGAAAGGCATCTACGTCAGCATCATGCTCTTTCAGGGTTGGAGCATATACAGCCACGGTTACGGTAATCCATGGCCTTTACATCCATTCAACAAAGCAAATAACATCAACGGAATCGACGGGGACGCCGACGGCGACGGCGAGGGCAAGGAAGTCCATACGCTTCAATTGCCAGCTATAAAATCGCTTCAGGAAGCTTATGTCCGGAAGGTCATTGATACCGTCAACGACCTTGACAATGTGCTGTACGAAATCACGAACGAGACCGCCATCTATTCCAAAGATTGGCAGTACCACATGGTCAGGTATATCAAATCTTACGAGGCCACTAAACCGAAGCAGCATCTCGTTGGGATGTCTGCTTTTGACAGTGGTCGAGAAGGTTCCATGGAGGCGCTCTATGGAAGCCCCGTGGATTGGATTGCTCCTCAGAACGATGGCGAAGCAGGCGATTTCAGGGACGACCCGCCGGCAGCGGACGGCAGCAAAGTTATGATTAGTGACACAGACCATTTGTGGGGAGTCGGTGGGGACCGCACTTGGGCATGGAAATCTTTCACCAGAGGTTTGCATACCATTTATATGGATCCTATCATCAATTCCGACGGTACCGCCGAACCTTTATGGCAAGAAGCGCGTAAGGCGATGGGACTTATTCTAAACCTGGCCGGGAAAATGAATCTGCCGAAGATGACTCCCCGCAATGACCTCGCTTCGACTCGCTATTGTCTCGCGAATCTGGGGACAGAGTACCTGGTTTACCTTCCCAGGAGTGGAAAAGTTATAGTGGATCTTACGGCGAATCCGGGCCCCTTCGTAATTGAGTGGATTCATCCTGTTGACGGGACAGTCACACCGAGCGAGGTTGTAATGGGTGGAGATAAGCGAATATTCAAATCACCTCTAAGTAACGATGCCGTCCTTTATATCCGAAGCGAGCAGAAATGATTGATTCAAGAGAGAGGCTGGATTGATGGCTGTATCAGACGAATTTGTAGATTATGTTTTAGACCAGTTCTCGGGCTGGGGCGAGGTTTCGGCTCGCAAGATGTTCGGCGGGGCAGGGCTTTATTGCGATGGGGTGATGTTCGGACTTATCACCGACGATGTTGCGTATCTTAAGGTCGATGACTCGAATCGAAAGGATTTCATAAAGGCTGGCTCCTCAGCCTTTAATCCGTTTCCTGAGAAGACTAAAACATACATCATGTCATATTATGAAATTCCCGCTGATGTTCTGGAAAATCCGGAACTGCTTGGCCAATGGGCCGAGCGTGCTTTAACCGTGGCACGAAAAAAAAAGAAGAAGCAGGGCGGCTGAATAAAGCAGCATTTTTCCGGATTTTATATAATCCCGAACCGCATCCTGTGCTATGATAAAGACCGTAGCGTGCAGGAGTACTATTTATAACAGGATTCGTGATTGTTGCTGTTATTGTGTTTGTGGCGATCCCTTCCGTACTGTATTTGTCTCTTTCCAAGAGAAAGAGTCCTGTAACGCTGGGTTTAATCCTTGCAGGTATTCATCTTGCGTTCGTTCTGTTAGTTACCAGCGTTGCCTTCCGTTACCAAGGCGGCGATTTTACAGCCTTGGTTTGGTTTTTTCCCTGGCTTCTTGACATGCCCATTTCCTTGCCCTTCTTCCCTATTCTTCGGTCTCTTGATTTCAGCGGCGGGGCCGAGAATTTGTTCTGCCTTGCATATTTCGGCGTGCTGGGCTCAGCTCAGTATTTCCTATGTGGTATGCTTCTTCCTCACCTATTTGGGAGAAAACACTCAAGGATTAAGTAAATGAGTTTGGCATGCTTTGGCTATAGCACAAAAGAAAAAGAAGAAGAAGTAGGGCATCAGATTAACTAAATGCGAAATCTTCTTCTGACTACAGCTATTTTTCTTACACAACCGGCCGGGCATCGTTAGAATATGCACAAAATTGGTACAAACAGCCTGAATGAGGATAAACGGGAGTGATTATGGATGAGATACAGAAAGAATCGCCGGAAGACAAAAAGCAGATGAAGCTTGTTGGGCGTGTAATGTCGATAGATGCTCTACGCGGCTTCGATATGTTCTTCATCATCGGGGGTGAGAAAATATTCGCCAGCTTACATGATATATTTAACAGCCCGACGACAGAGTTGATTCGGACACAACTGACACACGTCAAATGGGAGGGATTCCGTTTCGAAGACTTGATTATGCCGCTGTTTTTATTCATCGTCGGCGTGGTAATGCCTTATTCGTTTGAAAAACGCCGGCTCGCCGGCCAAAGCAAGGTGCGGCTATATCTACACATCCTCAAGCGGTTCGTGATTCTATTCATTCTCGGTGTGGTCGCACAGGGGCACCTGCTCGAATTCGACATCTCGAAACTGCACATCTATTCTAATACACTCCAGGCCATAGCAGCGGGGTACATAATCTCGGCAATCATCATGCTCAATCTGGGCATCAGATGGCAGATCGCTGTCACGGGGATTCTGCTGTTGCTTTTCTGGGCGTTGATGATGCTGGTCCCAGTCCCCGGCCATGGCGCTGGTGTTTTGACACCGGATGGGAATCTGGCCATTTATATTGACCGAGTCATATTCGGCCCTTTCATTGACGGTACTGATCCGCCTTATACATGGATATTGAGCAGCATAACTTTTGCCTGCACGGTAATGCTTGGCGTGATGGCGGGACACTTGCTTCGCACTGATAAAGTGGGTATAAGAAAAGTCCTGTGGCTCCTGGTGATAGGGGCTGGCTGCATCGTAGCGGGCCTTGTCTGGAGCCTGTGCTTTCCGATAATCAAGCACCTCTGGACAAGCTCTTTCGTCCTTTTCTCCGGCGGCATTTGCTTCATTTTATTGGCACTTTTCTATTTGGTGATTGACGTGCTTGGTTTCAGGATATGGGCATTCGGTTTTGTAGTTATAGGAATGAACGCGATAACGGTATATATGGCCGTCCATTTGGTCAACTTCCGCAATATAGGTGGTGTTTTTGTCGGGGGCATGGAAAAATATACCGGTAACTGGTATCCCTTAATATATGCTCTGACAGGATTTGCTATTGTTTGGCTGATTCTATGGTGGATGTATCGCAAGAAAACATTCATCAAAATCTAAAGTATAAAATTAATATTGATAATAATATACTACCATTCCGGAGTATCCAAATCCTTGTTTTGAGGGATACAGGTCGATATTATCCAGCACTTTTTTAGAAAGTATATTGTCATCGAAAAAAGGACTTTTACTAATTACTTTGGAGGGATTTTTTGTTGACCTTTTGGGGAAAACTGCTATAATAATAATAGCTTTTTCATTTTTTGCCCCTGCTTTTCTCTTCCTTCTCCCCTCCCTCCGCAAAAAAGCAGGGGTTTTAAATATAATTCGGAAAGAAAATCTTACCTTTCCCGCAGGTAATTTATTAGGTTAGACCTAATTGCTCTGCCTCCGCGTATAGGCCGTAATGTTTCATCTTCTTAAATAGAGTTGTGCGGTTAATATCGAGTGCTTTGGCTGTTGCCTGCCTGTTCCAGTGATTGGCCTGCAGCGCCTGCCTGATAATGTCCTTTTCAGGCCCGGCCAACGCTTCTTTGAGACTCGTTGATTGATATTGTTTTGGCTGCCGGCTTTGTTCTTTTTTAATCGAGTCCGGCAGGTCCTCCGGGCTGATGAATTTCCCTTTACTTAGTAAAGCCGCCCGCTCGATAACATTCTCCAACTCACGAACATTGCCGGGCCATGGATAACGCTCTAAATATTCTATTGCTTCATCGGTTATGCCGAGCTTGTTTCTATTGTGCTGCTTAGAGTACATCCGCAAAAAATGCTCCGCCAGCAGCCGGACATCTCCAACCCTCTCACACAGGGGCGGCAGCTCAATTGTCACTACATTTACCCGGTAATACAAATCTTCACGGAATCTTCCCTGCCTGACTTCTTCATCAAGATTTCGGTTTGAAGCAAGAATAATGCGTGTATCAACGGTTCTGGTTTTATTGCTGCCAACCGGTTCAAACTGCCTGTCTTCCAAAACCCGCAGGAGCTTGGCTTGAAGGGCCGGCGAAGCGTTGGCTATTTCATCGAGAAAGATTGTCCCGCCGTCGGCGGCAAGGAATTTGCCCTCCTTGTCATTGACGGCGCCGGTAAATGAACCTCTGACATGACCGAACAGCTCGCTTTCAAGCAGCGTTTCCGGCAATGCCCCGCAACTGACTTCGACAAACGGCTTTTCGCTCCGGCTCGAGTGCTGATGGATTGCTCTTGCCAGCATGCTTTTGCCTGTGCCCGATGGTCCGGCCATCAAAATCGTGGTCTTGCTGTCGGCAACGGCTTCGACCAGGTCAAAAATCTTCGCCATCTTGTAGTTGTGGCTGATGATGTTCTCAAGCCGTCGTTTTCGTTCGAGCTGGAATCGAAGACTTTCGTTTTCGCTCATAAGCGACTGCTGGTTGATCGCTCTCTCAACAGCCAGCCGCAATTCATCGTCAATGATCGGTTTCGTCAGGTAATCATAAGCGCCCTTCTTAATGGCCTTAACCGCACTGTCGATGGTGCCATAACCGGTGATCACAACCACAACGGTTTGAGGATAGTTCTGCTTGATCGTATCTAATAATTCGAGGCCGTCACCGTCGGGTAGATTGACGTCCGTTAGAACAAGACAATAGTTCTCCTCTTCCAGCTTAGCCAGGGCACTTTTGACCGTTTCAGCGCCGCTGGTCTGGAAGCCTTCAAGTGACAGGAACTCGCATAGTGAGTCGAGGATGATTTTGTCGTCATCGATAACAAGAATATTTTTCTTTCTCATAGTGTCCCCAAGACTGATTTTATATATTCAAATAATGCTTCAGCCGGTCACCGGCAGGTAAACGGTGAAAATGCTGCCGCCGTCAGGAGCATTTTGTGCCGTGATTCGACCGTGATAGCTTTCAACAATGTCCCTGCATATAGCCAGTCCCAAGCCGGTTCCTTTGCCGCTTTCTTTCGTCGTAAAGAACGGTTCGAATATCGCATCCGTGCTGTCCGGTGGAAAGCCAGTTCCCGTATCGCGAAGTTCGGCCGCAATCGTATCGTCCGCCGTCAGATAGGTCGAGATTCGAAGCTCCCCGCCTTTCGGCATCGCATCCAGAGCGTTCTTTGCAAGGTTACAGAAAACCTGAAACAGATTACCGCTCCTGACCTGCGGCAGGCCGAAGGTATAATTTCTGATAATTGAAATATCCGCCGCTTCCGCCCTCGATTCCATTGTCTTGAGGGCATCTTCAATGACCTGCTCAATTTTAACATATTCCTGCGGCGTGTACGTGCTGCGCGAAAATTCGAGCAGCTCGCTGACGATTTGAACCATTCTCATCAGACCCTGCCGGCATTGAGTAAGATATTCCTTCGGCTTTTGAAGATTCTCCTGCTCGACAATTCTCATCGCAAGGTTGATATATCGCAGGATCCCATCCAGCGGATTATTCAATTCATGGGCAACTTTAGAAGCATGCTTGCCGACGGCAGCCAGCCTTTCGGTATTAGACAGACCTCTTTCTATATTGATTCTCTCGGTGACATCTTCGATTGTTATTATACCGCCGATTTGTTTTGCTGTCTCAGTTTCCTCCAAAGGTGCGCAGATAATTCGAAGAAGTTTTGTTTTGTCAGTCGATGTATAGCTTACCTCATCGAACCTGCACGGTTTTCCTGTCGAGATTGCAGAGGTCAATTGCTCCGTCCAGCCCAGCCATATTCTATCATCAGTTCCTTTTGCCAGCGATTTGTCAATGTAGTTGCCCAGCTCGATAAGCTCTATTGCCTGCGGATTGGCCTCAAGAATTTTCAAATCGGAATCGAAAGCGATAATCCCAATAGGAAGTGACCCGAGAATCGACTCGCCTAATAGTCCGAATTCTGAGCGGTCACTTGTGTTATGCTCCTTCGGTGAATAGTCTTGTTTATCCTGTCTGTTCGATTGTTGTTCTGCGTTCTCTGGCATAAGTGCAATAATAGGATCCATCTCAAATATTGTCAAGAACGGGCGTTGCGAAAAAACAACGCGACCGTTCTCTTTTTCGGACTGGAAGAGCCTTGTGTTTAATTATAAACGTAACATTATATAAAATAAGTAGCTAAATGTGGTTATTAATCGAATGAATAAAAAAACAGCTAAAAATTCGGCTTTTTCATGTTTTTATTTATCAACGCTTTTAGTGATGTTTAAATGAAATATTCGACACCGCTCAGGTAAGGTCATCTAAACTTTGGCTGAACAAGCACTTGTAAAAGTTAAAATAGGATGTTTATTTAACTTGTGTTTTGGAATGATTTTTGCAACTCTTATCACAAAGTTTATACGGACATGGTACTAATACTATTATGCAAGGATGCTTACGATGGATCGACCGGAAAAACGCAGGCATAAACGGTTGGGGGCAGAGTACAATATTTCGTGCCGAAAAGTTGGATCAACCGCCAATATCTCTTACGATGGTCATACGGTAAATGTCAGTACCGGCGGTTTATATTTCGAGACTCCGAGCGACACATTCGAGCAGGGCAATCTATTGCAGGTGGAATTATCAATACCACCGACATCAGGTCTGCTCGAATTTGGTGGTAAGATTGATGGATTCGCAAAAGTTTTAAGAACCGATTCAGCTTCCAGCAAAAATGGTGTGGCTCTTCAATTCTGTCATCCGCCGAAGCTTTGTGTCTAAGTCTTGCTATTGAGGCCAAACACCTTCAAAGACTTCTTCTGCCGGGCCGGTCATATAAACGCAATTGTCTTGTTCACACCAGTTGAGTTCAAGGTCGCCGCCGGGTAAATGCCCGATGCATATTCGCTGCTGGCGTCCGTTCAGAGCAGCGGCCACACATACAGAGCAAGCACCTGTGCCGCACGCCATTGTAATGCCGCTGCCTCTTTCCCATGTCCTCATTGTAAATTCCGCCGGCTTGTCAATCTGAACAAAATGAACGTTAATCCGGTTCGGAAAAAGTGCGTGTCTTTCGATTACCGGGCCTAGTTCTTTAAGTTCGATTGACAGCACATCATCACAGAAGAATACAGCGTGCGGATTCCCCATCGATACACAGGTCATCAATAATTCCTGTCCAGGAACTTCGATCGGCTGTGAAATAATTTTATCGCCTTGAAGATTCACAGGGATATCCCGCGGCGACAAAATAGGCTGGCCCATATTCACACATACCTTTTGGATTATGCCGCCGTTATCGATGAGAAGCCCGACGGTCAAAATCCCGTTGCCGGTTTCTATGTTCAACGAAGCTGGAAAAGATCGCTGGCCCGGCACGGAGAATTCTCCGCCGGCCTGGGCTAATTTATGCTCGTATGTATATTTTGCAACGCATCGGATTCCATTTCCGCACATTTCAGCTTCCGAACCGTCGGCGTTGAAAATGCGCATCCGGACATCCGCAGTTTGTGAAGGCCCGATGAGAATCAGTCCATCGGCGCCGACGCCTCGATGACGGTCGCTGATTTTCCGGGCTAATTCAGCAGGATTCTCAACCTGCTCCTCGAAGCAGTTGACATAGACATAATCATTGCCTAAGCCGTGCATTTTTGTAAATCTCATTATACTTCTCCTTATAACGATTATATCGTTATCGGGTCAGCTTTTCAAGAAACTGCCGGGCCTTTTTCGCCTCGGCAAGTGTATGCTTGAGATCTCCCGGCTCAAGACATTCGACGACCAGCGGGCCGCCGGTGAAGCCGCCTTGTTTGAGTCGCTTCATTACAGCGGGAAAATCCACCATTCCCATCCCCGGTGTTACATCGACTTTCTTCGGGTGCTTATAATCCTTGATGCACATACCGACGACCAGCCCGTCGACACTGGCCGCGTCTTCAACCGGATTCAGCTTGCCGTCCGAGTAATAATAGATATTTCCCGGATCGTACCAGATTCGAAAGTTCTTGTGGTTGACCATCTCGATGGTCTTACGACACTGAGGACCGGTAGCGTTCAGACCTCCGTGCGGCTTGACGCTGATTCCAAGGTCTTTCTCGGCGGCATAATCGCAGCACTCGGCAATGGCCTTGTAGTACGCCTTAAATAGCTTTTCGTTACCGATGCCGCCCATCAACAGATTACTAATGCCGCATGCGGCACAATTGTCGATCAGCTTCTTTAACCCTTCGATGCCCGCTTCGAGCGATACATTCACAGGGATTCCACCGCCGTAAACCGATGGAACTTTCAATCCGCGTTTGCGGACTTCCTGGCCTACCTGCCGGGCCTCTTCGAGCGAGGTCTCGACGGAAATCACAAGATTGTTCTTCGATTTTGCCGTCATCAGCCCGACATACTTGAATCCCGCCTCGACAATGGCATCCAGCGCCACGCGATAATCGTACTTTGCCCAGGGCCGGGTATAGCAGCCGATTTGCCATCGATCGCCGGACTCAGAAGCCATTGTCGATGCTACCGTGCAGGAAGCGGCAAATCCCGCCGCTCCGAGTTTCAGACTCTTGTCCAGAAAATCCCTGCGGGAAAGTTTCTTAAAAGCATTCATCTATCTTATCTCCTAACTCATTATCTTCGGCAATAATTTATCCCGGACGAATCTCCCGTTTTTCGGCGTCGTAAATCATTCTCTGGCCCGTATCGTACGACTGCATCGCCATAATGCACGCCACCGCATGTTGGTATCCGGCGTCGATTGAAGCGTTGGGCGTCTTGCGCGTCCGCAGGCACTGGAGCCAGTCGAGGAAGTGGTCCGGCCGCGAGACTTCTTCGACCGGTTTCTTGCCGCGTATCGGCCCTTTTTTGGCGCTATTCGCGCCTTCGGCGGTCAGAATCGGCGCGTTCCAGTTGACCATATCGATAACGCCGGCGTCGCCGAATATCTTGAAGCTGTTGCCGCTGCCGTTGCCGAAGTTCGTCGAATAGCTGACCATAAAATCCTCCGGATAAGTCCACAACGCGTGCACGTGGTCGGGGCATGTAAATTTGTGCTCATCCTTCCACGTGAATGTCCCGCCTAAGCACACGCAGCTCGTCGGGAACTTCGCCCCGGTGATATAGTGCACCAGATCGATAAAATGGCTGCCTAATCCAGGCACTGGCCCATCGGAGAAATCCCTATAGCCGTACCAGCCCGAGTACAGCACCGGATCGAAAGGACGCTTCGGCGCATCCAGCAAAAATTCGTTCCAGTCCACGTCTTTGGATTTGACGTCTTTGATATACCCGTACCAGTAGGGGCGCTCGCCGTTCCGGCATTGTTCTATTCGCCCGACTTTACCGAGAATGCCGGTCTTATAAAGCCCCTTACAGCCGGTAAACGTCGGGAAGCTTCGCAACTGCGTGCCGATCTGTACGACTATCCCGGCCTCTTTGACAGCGTCGCACGCCTTTATCAGCCTGTCGAGCCGTCGGGCCAGCGGCTTTTCGCAATACGCATCCTTACCGGCCTTCGCCGCCGCTTCCAGATGAGTCGTATGCTGATGGTCGCACGAGGCAATCATCACGGCATCGACGTCTTTAAGCGCCATTACATCGCGATACGATGAGAACTTCCGTGCCTCTCGCCCATACCATTCTTTCGTCGCGGCAGCAGCGGCTTCCTGACGAATCCGCCACGGATC
>WOR8_10009292_pt1 | contig 10922 bp, 6 predicted proteins | sample DeeMarSeWOR38_10_FD_19890 | JGI IMG/M metagenome (IMG submission 19890)
AGGTCCGTGAGCTCGACCGGTTGTTCCACGACCTTCCCATAGAGCTGCGGTCCGCCGCCAAGCTGAGCCTTCCCGAGCCCGACGAAACCGGGGACACTTTCGAAGCCAACGCAGCGCTCAAGGCGATCGCCGCGTCCTCCGCCGTTGGGCTGCCCGCGGTGGCCGATGATTCTGGCGTCGAGGTCCTGGCGCTTGGCGGAGAGCCGGGCATTCATACGGGCCGCTGGGCAGGGCCCGACCGAGACTTCGACGTTGCGCGACGCCGCGTTCAGCAGCGTCTCGCAGAGCTCGGTCCCGACGTGAGTCGCCGGGCCCGATACGTATGCGTACTTTGCGTCGCTTGGCCCGACGGCCGCACTCGCCTGTTTCGCGGCGACACCCACGGTGTGCTCGTTTGGCCGGTTCGTGGCGATCTCGGACATGGGTTCGAGCCGATGTTTCTTCCGGATGGCTATGCGATCACATACGGCGAGATGACGCCCGAGCATCGCTCCCGCGTCAACGCTCGGGCGCAAGCGATCCGGAAGCTCCGCGCGGCGCTCTTTGCAACCGCGACTACTTCCGACACTTGAGATCGGAATACGGGCAGACGAAGCGTACGTGCAGGTGGTCTTCGTGATTCGGGAAGTGCCGAATGACGCCGTCCGGCTCGTACTTGCCGCGCGGATACTGAATCCAGCGATCGAGCTGCGCTTTTCCGACGCCACGACGCTTTGCGTAGCGGTAGAGCTTCGCTTGCAAACGATAGTCGATGAAGATCACCTCTGCTTGCCCGTTGCGGAGCCAGTGCTCGAGGAGTGCCCATTGCCGTGCGACATCCAGCTCCGACGATTTGAAGTCGTCGAATCGGCATCCGCTCGATCCGCACCGCTCTTGGTAGTAGCTGATGTCCACGTCTCGCCCGTTTTGATGGCTCTTGTGGTCGCGTAGCCTGCCGCCATCACGGTCACTGATGTCGTGGACACGCACCACCTTCGTGCTCTTGAACTTGGCGTCCACCGCGTCGAAGGCATCGACCATCCACCGAATCGTTTCTTCGGTGCCGTAGGCGCGGGCGGGGGTGCGAATGACGTAGCCCCGGTGAGACGGGAGCATCACGGGGTTCTCCAGGCGGCCGCGGTTCGTGGGGCCGATCGCCTCGGACGCGCTGACCGGCGCGTGCGTGTAGATCCGAATGGGCGTGCCGGGTCGCGCGTGGGGTCCATCGAGACGCGCGTTCCATCGCAAGAGATCTCGCGTGCTCACCCCGTAGCGTCCTGCGGCGGCAGCGAGGGAGTCACCCCGCTCGAGGCGAAACACCACCTCGGGGCGCGGATTCCCGATGTCGATCGTTTGTCCCGGGTAGATCCGGTTCGGGTGAAGGCCTGGATTCTTTTGGACCAGCTCCTCGATCGTCGTGTTGTGCTTCAGGGCGATTCCCGTGAGCGTATCGCCCGCCTGGATTCGGTACGTGCGAGCCTTCTTCTCCTTCGAACCCGGCTTCTCGGTTGCACGAACCGCGACGGCGGTGCTCGGGTCGCGCGCTGCGATCGGAGCCGACCGTGTCTCCGCTGTCTTTGCGAGCTCGGCACCATAGTCGAAAGGTGGGGTCCAATCGATTCCTTCATCCCCTGCGGCCGGCCCACCGACGCTCGGGCGCTCCGTCTTTTCGGGGGCATTCTTCGGCCCGACGACGAGCCTTTGGCCGATCCGGATCGTGTCGCCACGGATGCCGTTCCACTCCTTGAGCTGCGAGACCGTGATGCCATGCCGCCGGGCGATCGCGATCAACGCGTCCCCGCGCTTCACCACGACCGTCGGCGCATTGGCGTCCACTCGCGTCGGAGCCAGCGCGGCAAGGCACAGAAATGCGATTCCGACGATTCGGAGCATGCCGGTTTGGTGTATCGAACATTGCTCGCCCCTCCAAAAAACAGGCCAAAAACGTGATTTGTGGCGCTGACCTGCTTGCCTGGTACCTTGATTGGATGAGGGTGAAGGCGCGGCTTGCGAAAGTGGTGTGGGTCGTCGCACTTCTGTCGTTGACGTCCTGTCAGCAATCATCTTCAACGACGGCACGTTACGCCGAACACGGGCCACCGCGCTACGAGATCGAATGTACAGTGGACGACGGATGCGATGCGTCCGTTGCACTACTGGTCGGTTTGTCCGCGCCCAGCAAGCCGGTGCGCTGCACGGCCGCACTGATCGGGCCCCGAACCGCGGTGACCGCCGGTCATTGCGTCGCCTGGGAGCTCTCGTCGGGAGGTCGATGCAACGACGTTTGGCTGGGCTTTGCGGCAAGCGCTGGGCACGCATCCGAGTGGGTCGGATGCAAGCGCATCACGTCCGTCGCGACGTCTGCGACCTTGCTCTCGCCCGACTACGCTGTGTTGGAGCTTCGCTCCGAAGTCGGGCGATCTCCGATTCCTCTCGGCGCAGGCCAGATCGCGTCAGGAGAGGTCGTCCGCATGGTCTCCGTGACGGCGGATCGCTTCTACGATGCGTTTCACGAGGTGCGGAGTCGGCGCTGCGTGGTCGATGACAGTCGAACCCTCGCGCCCTGGGCGCCTACGCCCCCACCATCGATCCGGGTGCTGTCGTCTTGCCCAATCCGCGAGGGGAGCTCTGGTGCGCCCCTTCTCGATCGCGAAGGTCGGATGCGGGGGCTGATTCATGCCGGCGGGCCCCGCTACTTCGCGTATGGGCTCATGACGCTATTGCCGCAGCCAATCGAGCGCCACGACCGTTAGGACGGTTGCGACCCCAATCACGATCAGCAGCAGGCTCGCGGGCAGCGGAGGGGCCGATGGGATGCGTGACCCTCCCTTCGTCACCGGCATCGGAAATCCGCCGTCCGGGAAGAGCTCTCGCATCCAATCGGCGAGCTCCGCAGGCCCCACGAGCTCTTCCTGCTTCGAGAGCACACGTCGGAGCGCCGTGCCCATTTCCCTGGTGCTCTGCCATCGTTCGTCCGGGCTGCGCCGCAGCGCTTTGAGCACGACATCATCGAGCTCGGGCGAGACTTCCGGACGCAGTTGCGACGGCGGTTTGATCTCGCTCGAGAGGACCGCGTACATCGTGTTGACGTCCGTATCTCGAAGAAAAAGTCGCTGAAGCGTGAGGAGCTCCCAAAGCACGGCGCCGAGCGCCCACACGTCCACCCGTCGATCGACGGCCGCTGCCGTCATCTGCTCTGGCGCCATGTAAGGGAATGTCCCCTTGACCTGACCGGCTTCGGTGTGGTGGAGGCGCTGCCGCGCATGCGCGATGCCGAAGTCCACGACCTGCGTCGTGCCGTCGTACGTCACGAACAAGTTCTCCGCAGAGACGTCGCGATGCACGACGTTGAGTGACTCGCCGTCCACGTCCCGCAGCTCATGGGCGGCATGGAGGCCCTCGCAGGCCTGTGCGATGATGTGCGCCATGCGCGCGGGCAAGAGCGGCGAAGTCCGCTGATCTGCGTTGGCGACGACCCGTCGATGGACGCGAGAGAGTGGCTCTCCAACCAAGTACTCCATCGCGATGAAATACTGCCCATCCGCTTCACCGAAGTCGAACACACTGCAGACGTTGGGGTGTGTGATCCGAGACGCGATGCGCGCCTCGTCTAGAAACATCTCGATGTAACCCTGCTCTTCGGCGAGGTGAGGGTGGATCCACTTCAAGGCGAGCAGCTTCTCGAAGCCGGGCGAACCGTCTGCGCGGGCCAAATGCACGCTCGCCATTCCGCCGGATGCCAGCTCGAAGCAGAGCTCGTATCGGCCAATGCGCCGCGGTGCGACTCGCTCCAGCGTAGCCGACCGTGCTCTGCCCCCTCTCGAGCTCCGCCGACGCCCGGACAACTCGGCCCCCGCCGCTCTTCGCCTTCCCATCACCATCCCCAAATGAGGGCTGCTCCCTCTTAACTCACACCTTCGTCAAATTATTACATAGATACCGGTTCTTCCAATGGGTTTTCCCACCCGTAAGGAGCGTTTGACGGATCGCCTGTCTTGCCATATCTATTAGGCCCTTGAGGTATATGGCCTAATGAATTTAGGAGAGGAACACGTTCTGGATCGAATCGATCGGCAGTTGCTAGACGCACTGCAGACGGATTCCAAGCGCTCCCTGAAGGAGATCGGGGCCGAGGTGGGCTTGAGCGCGCCCTCGGTCATGGAACGGGTTCGGAAACTTGAAAACGCAGGGATTATAAGAGGTTATCATGCCCTGCTGGACGCTCGGAAGGTCGGGCTCGACATCTCCGCCTTCATTGGGGTCTCGATCAGCACTCCGCCTCATCTCTCCGCCTTCGAGGAGTGGGTCGAATCGATTCCGCAGGTTCTGGAATGTCACCACGTGACGGGTGGCCACACCCTGCTTCTCAAGGTAAAGACGCGAAACACCAAGGAACTGGAGCGCCTCATCAGTCGCATCCGGTCCATGGAAGGCGTCGCCAGCACCGAGACGATGGTGGTGCTTTCGACCCATACCGAGCGGGTAGAAGTGGCCCTACCTCCAAGTGACCCCGCGCCCGAGGCGCGGCGCCGCAAGCGTTCCCGTCGCAAATCTGATCCCTCCAACACCACAAAAGCCTCCCAACCCCAATGAGCATGAAGTACGGCCTTCCCGACAAGCACGGTCTCTACGACCCCGCGAACGAAAAGGACGCCTGCGGCGTCGGCTTCGTCGCCCAGATCAAGGGCGTCGCCTCGCATCAGATCGTCCGAGACGCCAACCGGATCCTCTGCAACATGGACCACCGCGGAGCCCGTGGCTCCGAGACGAACACGGGCGATGGCGCGGGCATGCTCACCGCGCTGCCCCACAAGCTCCTCCGACGGGAAGCAAAGCAAGTCCTCGGCATCGAGCTTCCCGAGCCAGGAAAGTACGGCGTGGGCAACATCTTCCTTCCTACGGACGAGGAAGAGCGCGCCTATTGCAAGGCGGCGTTCGTGAGGGCGATCGAGGCGCAGGGGCAGCGCTTTCTCGGCTGGCGCGTGGTGCCGACCGATCCCGATGGCGCCAACCTCGGCCCGACCGCGCTCGAGAGCATGCCGCAGATCGAGCAGCTTTTCGTCGCGGCAGCCGACGGCTTGGACCAGGACGCTTTCGAGCGGCAGCTGTACGTCATCCGCAAGAGCGCCGCGAGCCCACTGCGCGTCGATGAGACGCTGAAGCAGCGTTCGATGCTTTATGCTTGCTCGCTCTCGAGCCGGACGATCATCTACAAGGGCATGCTTGCCTGCGAGCAGGTGCTGCCTTTTTACGGTGACCTCACGGACCCCGACTACGAGAGTCACCTGGCGATGGTACATTCGCGCTTTGCGACGAACACCTTCCCGACCTGGGAGCGTGCCCAGCCCCTTCGCTGCCTCAGCCACAACGGCGAGATCAACACCCTCCGCGGCAACAAGAACGCGATGCACTCGCGGCAGGGCGTCGTGAAGAGCGAGCTTTTCGGCGACGACTTACGGAAGCTCTTTCCGGTTGCCGAGCTCGGGCTATCGGACTCCGGCACGCTCGATAACGTCCTCGAGTTTTTGTACATGAATGGCCGCAGCATGCCCGAGGCGGCCATGATGATGGTGCCTGAAGCCTGGCAGAAGCACGAGCACATGTCGCAGGAGAAGCGCGACTTCTACGAGTATCACAGCTGTCTGATGGAGCCCTGGGACGGCCCGGCCTCGATTGCGTTCACCGACGGAAAGGTCATCGGCGCGACCCTGGACCGCAACGGTCTGCGGCCGAGCCGATACTACCTCACCCACGATGATCGGGTGATCATGGCCTCCGAGGTCGGCGTTCTTCCGGTGCCGCCGGAAACCGTCAAGCACAAGGGGCGCCTGCAGCCAGGTCGCATGTTCCTGATCGACTTCGAGCAGGGCCGCATGGTTCCGGACGAGGAGCTCAAGATCGACTTCGCGACACGTCGTCCGTACGGGGAGTGGCTCAGAGAGCAGCGTCTAGAGCTCGGTAAGCTGCCGGTGCACGGCGATGCCCATGGCTTCGAGCCCGAGACACTGCTCGCGCGCATGCAGTCGTTTGGATACACGACCGAGACGATGCAATTCATGTTGCGCCCGATGATCGAGCAGAAGCGCGATCCCGTAGGGTCCATGGGCAACGACTCGGCGCTGGCGGTCTTGAGCGACCAGCCTCGTCTTGCGTACGATTATTTCAAGCAACTCTTCGCCCAGGTCACCAACCCGCCGATCGATTCGATCCGGGAGGAAGTGATCATGGCGGTCGAGTGTTACGTCGGACCGGAGCAGAACCTACTCACCACGACGCCGGAGCACGCCCATCGCCTCCGCATCCCGCATCCGATCTTGACCAACGAGGAAGTCCGCGCGCTGAAGACCATCGACGAGCGCGGATGGCGCAGCAAGCTCATCGACATCACCTGGCCGCGAAGCGAGGGCCCCGAGGGGCTCGAGCCCGCGCTTCACCGCATCCGGCAGGAGGCCGAGAAGGCGGTGGACGATGGTTACAGCCTCATTCTATTGACCGACCGCCCTGCAGGCCCGGACCGAATTCCGGTCAGCGCGCTTCTGGCCACCGGAGCGGTCCACCATCACCTGGTCGCGACCGAGAAGCGGACGAGGGTGGGCATCATCGTCGCGACTGGCGAGGCGCGAGAGGTGCATCACCACTGCTGTCTCCTCGGCTACGGCGCCGACGCCATCAACCCCTACTTGGCGTTCGAGTCGCTTTGGCAGGAGCGCCGCCTCGGCACCCTCGACGCGGAGCGATTCCCGGACGACGACAGCATCGTCGATGGCTATCGCAAAGCCGTGGCCAAGGGCCTCCTCAAGGTGTTTGGAAAGATGGGGATCTCGACGCTCCAGTCTTACAAGGGCGCTCAGATCTTCGAAGCGGTCGGCCTGAACAGCTCCGTGATCGACCTCTGCTTCGTCGGCACGGCCAGCCGGATTCAGGGCGTCGGCTTCAACGTCATCGCGCAGGAGCTCGTCGAGCGTCATGCACTCGGCTATCCGGCCGGAGACGAACCCCGGCTTCCGATTCTCCCGAACGACGGCCAGTTCCATTGGCGCGCCAACGGCGAGCGGCACATGTGGAACCCAGATACCATTGCCAATCTGCAAGTGGCCGCGCGCGCGAATAGCCGGGAGGCGTACAAGCGTTTCGCAGAGCATGCGAACGACAGCGCAAAAGACCGGTGCACGCTTCGCGGCCTGATGCGCTTCAAAGACGGTCAGCGGATTCCGCTGAGCGAGGTCGAACCCGCGAGCGAGATCGTCAAGAGGTTTGCGACCGGGGCCATGAGCTTTGGGTCGATTTCGATGGAGGCGCATTCCTCGCTCGCCATCGCAATGAACAAGATCGGCGGCAAGTCCAACACCGGCGAAGGTGGGGAGGACCCAGAGCGGTATCGGCCGTTGCCAAACGGTGCGATGAATCCGATGCGCTCGGCCATCAAGCAGGTGGCTTCCGGGCGGTTCGGGGTGAGCATCAACTACCTCACCAACGCGGACGAGATTCAAATCAAGATGGCCCAGGGCGCGAAGCCCGGTGAGGGCGGCGAGCTTCCTGGCCGCAAGGTCGACGAGAAGATCGCCAAGGTACGGAATTCGACGCCCGGGGTCGGGCTCATCAGCCCGCCACCGCACCACGACATCTACTCGATCGAGGATCTCGCGCAGCTCATCCACGATCTCAAGAACAGCAACCCTTCGGCGCGAATCAGCGTCAAGCTCGTCAGTGAGGTCGGGGTCGGCACGATCGCTGCCGGCGTCGCAAAGGCGCACGCCGACCACATCCTGATCAGTGGACACGATGGTGGAACCGGCGCTTCGCCACTGACGTCGATCAAGCATGCGGGTCTTCCCTGGGAGCTCGGCATCGCCGAGACTCACCAGACGCTGGTGATGAACGACCTCCGCAGCCGGGTCGTCTTGCAAACGGACGGCCAGATGAAGACGGGCCGGGACGTCGTCATCGGAGCGCTGCTCGGTGCAGAAGAAATCGGATTGAGCACGGCTCCCCTCATCGCGCTGGGGTGCATCATGATGCGCAAGTGTCACCTCAACACCTGCCCGGTCGGTATTGCGACGCAGGACCCCGAGCTCCGAAAGAAGTTCAAGGGCAAGCCCGAGCATGTCGTCAACTACCTCTTCATGGTGGCCGAAGAGGCTCGGGAGATCATGGCCTCGCTCGGGTTCCGCACCTTCGAAGAAATGGTGGGCCGGGTCGACAAGCTCGACACCGCGGAGGCGATCGTCCATTGGAAAGCGCGAGGCATCGACCTCACACCCATTCTCACGAAGGCCAAGAAGAAGAACGCGGTCACCGACGTCTACTGCACGAAGCTTCAAGACCATGGCCTCGACAAGGCGCTCGACAATCGGTTGATCGAGCTCGCGCAAACGGCGATCTGTGAAGGAAAGCCTGTGCGCGCCGAGCTCAAGATCAAGAACACCAACCGCACGGTCGGTACGATGTTGAGTCACGAGATTGCCAAGCAGTGGGGTGAGGAGCTTCTCCCGGAGGACACGATCCGGTTCAAGCTCGAAGGCTCGGCCGGTCAGAGCTTTGGGGCCTGGCTCGCGAAGGGCGTGACACTCGAGCTCGAGGGCGATGCCAACGACTATGTCGGCAAGGGACTATCTGGCGGAAAGATCATTGCCTACCCGTCGAAGAAGGCGACCTTCGTGCCCGCTGAGAACATGATTGTCGGCAACGTCGTTCTCTACGGCGCCATCTCCGGAAAGGCCTTCTTCCGCGGGCGAGCCGCAGAGCGCTTCTGCGTTCGCAACTCGGGTGCCTGGGCGGTCATCGAGGGCGTCGGCGATCATGCATGCGAGTACATGACCGGCGGCAAAGCGGTGATCTTGGGTGCCACTGGGCGCAACTTCGGTGCCGGCATGAGCGGCGGGGTCGCTTATGTGCTCGACGTGAACGGCAACTTCGCTTCGATGTGCAACCAGGAGATGGTCGAGCTCGAACGCCTACGGTACCCCGAGGAGATCTCGATCGTGAAGGGGCTCATCGAAGAGCACCTTCAGTACACTGGCTCTGCCGTGGCGGAGCGCTTGTTGGGCGATTGGGACCGCAGCGTGGCGAGGTTCGTCAAAGTGATGCCGACGGACTACAAGCGCGTGCTCAGTCAGGCGGGCGACCTCTCCGTGGGCGTCCCGAGGGCCGAGGCCGTTCAACTTCAGGGCCTTCCTGCGGCGGAGTAAGACGATGGGTAAGCCAACTGGTTTCAAAGAGTATCCGCGAGAGGCAATCCCTTACAGCGATCCATTGGAGCGAATCTCCGGTTGGGACGAGTTCGCAGTCGACGTGCCGGAGGAGCACCTCCGGACGCAGGGTGCGCGCTGCATGGATTGCGGTGTCCCGTTCTGTCAGTCGGCCGCGGGCTGCCCCATCGACAATCTGATTCCCGAATGGAACGACCTAGTCTACCGGGGCCGCTGGCGCGAGGCGCTCGATCGGCTTCACAAGACGAACAACTTTCCCGAGTTCACCGGCCGGGTGTGCCCAGCGCCCTGCGAGGGGGCGTGTGTGCTCGGAATCATCGAGCCGGCGGTCACGATCAAGAACATCGAGTGTGCCATCGTCGACAAGGGCTTCGAGGAGGGGTGGATTCAGCCCGAGCCGCCCGAGGAACGGACCGGTAAGAAGGTTGCGATCATCGGCAGCGGTCCGGCGGGACTCACGGCTGCACAGCAACTCAATCGCGCTGGACACAGTGTGACCGTCTATGAGCGAGACGACCGCATCGGCGGGCTGCTGACTGCGCAGAAGATCCGGAGTGCGCATGACGCGCTAGTTCTCGCATGCGGAGCGACGCGTCCCCGCGATCTGCCGATCCCGGGGCGCGATCTCGAGGGGATTCACTTCGCGATGGAGTTCTTGCTCAAGAACACGAAGAGTCTGATGGACAGCAAGCTCGGGGACGGGCAGTACATCAGCGCCAAGGGCAAGCGCGTCATCGTGATTGGAGGCGGTGACACCGGCACGGACTGCATAGGCACGTCGATTCGCCACGGCTGCACTTCACTCGTCAACTTCGAGCTCCTGCCGAGGCCTCCCGCAGACCGCGCGCCGGACAATCCCTGGCCCGAGTGGCCTGTGATATTCCGCATCGACTACGGTCACCAAGAAGCGGAGGCCAAGTTCGGAAAAGATCCGCGTGAGTATCGCGTGCTCAGTAAGCGCTTCCTCGATGACGGTCATGGCCACGTCGCGGGCGTCGAGACGGTGCGCGTCGAGTGGAATCGAGATGATGAGGGGAAGTGGCAGATGAGCGAGGTGCCGGGCTCCGAAGAGATCTTCGAGGCCGACTTGGTCTTCCTCGCGATGGGTTTCCTTGGACCCGAAGACGCCTTGGCCGAGCAGCTCGGACTGGAACGCGACGCCCGCAGCAACTTCAAGGCCGAGTACGGCAAATACGCTACCAGCACCGAAGGCGTCTTTGCTGCAGGCGACTGCCGGCGCGGCCAGTCCCTCGTGGTCTGGGGCATCGCGGAGGGCAGGGGCGTCGCCCGCGCGGTGGACAGCTTTCTGATGGGTTCCTCCGACCTCCCGGCCCCCGACTAGGGGACACGCTCGCCCCCCGAAACGCTCGTTTTTTCAAGCCTTTCCGCTCTATAACGCGCGTTCTAGCGCCATGCGGCGTAGAGGCTCTCCATCGAACGCATGTAACGCGCGTTATAGGCCTCAAGTATCTGTAACCATAGGGGTTTGGGGGTTGCTGCATGTCCCCGATTATGCAGCATATGTGGACTTATCCGTGCTGACTGTGTCATTATGAGCACGGGAGCGATTGCTCCTGCCGTTCTTTTTCGACTCTTCATTCCTTGGCCGCTATCGGCGCAACTGGCGGCTCGAGCTTGGGTGCTGCGCGCCGAGTGGATCTGCTGGTCCACTCGGCGCTTCCTTACCTTGGCCTCGATGCTCTGCGCCTCATCGGCCCCATGTGCCGAAGAGCC
>WOR8_10009651_pt1 | contig 10920 bp, 9 predicted proteins | sample DeeMarSeWOR38_10_FD_19890 | JGI IMG/M metagenome (IMG submission 19890)
AAAGGCTCTGAGAGGAGTTGGCCTCAGACCACACAACAACGTTGTTGATGTCTCCAACTACGTCATGCTCGAGAGCGGCCACCCGATGCATGCGTTCGACTACCGACTTCTGAAGGGCGGCACCATCCGGGTTCGTCAGGCCATGCCGGGAACACGGTTTGTGACACTTGACGGGAAAGCTCACACACTGCCGGAAGGAGCCGTCATGGTGTGTGACGCCGAGCGTGAAGTGGCCATAGCGGGAATCATGGGTGGTGCAAACTCGGAAATCTCTGATGAAACAACTGACGTGGTCCTCGAGGCCGCCTACTGGAGCCCGTCCAGCATCAGACGGACAGCGAAAACCCTTGGGATCAGTACCGATGCATCGCAGCGATTCGAACGAGGCGCAGACCCCAACGGCCCGAGGTATGCGCTGGACCGGGCCGCAGAACTGATACTGGAGTGTGCCGGGGGGACGCTTCTCAAAGGAATAATCGATGTCTATCCAAAAAAAGTCCGCCCCCGAAAGCTCCGCCTGCGACCAGCCAGAGTCAACGCCCTGCTCGGAACCACCCTTTCCAGGGCGAAGGTTATCGCCTGCCTCCGGCTCCTGGATATCAAGGCTGTCGGCATCGGACAGGGAGACCTCCTCTGCACGGTCCCTACATACCGGGTCGATATTCAGCAGGAAATAGATCTCATCGAGGAGGTCGCGCGGGTCCACGGCTACGACAGAATCGAAGAGAAGACCGGGGCAAACATCGACTTCTCCCACCGGCTCACATCATCGGACACCGCAGATCGCGTCCGCAGAGCTCTTGTGGGGTCTGGCTTTCATGAAGCCATCACCAATTCCATGGTCAACGGCGAATTGGCCCGACAAGAAGGAAGCACGCCCGTTCGGATTCTCAACCCGCAGAACGCGGAGATGGCTTTCCTCCGGACCAGCCTTCTCCCGGGTCTGCTTGAGGCTCTTCGCAAAAACCTGAGCCACGATATCTCCACGCTTCGCTTCTTCGAGATCGGTCACGTCTTCAGCCTTGCTGCGGGGGAGAAGGGATCATTTGTTGAGAATTTCAATGAACTGGAGCGCGTTTGCATCCTCATGGCAGGCCTCTCGGAACCACCGCACTGGGAGAGGCAGAGGCGCAGTGTGGACATCTTTGACATGAAGGGGGAGGTAGCGGGGTTCTTGAAGAAGATTGGCCTTGACAAATGGCGCCTTATTTCTTATTCTACCAGCGATGGTTTAACTGATAACTCGCTAGCTGTTGAAATAGAAGGAAGTACAGCGGGTTATCTCGGTCGGGTGGGAGATCGCACCCGAGACCTCTTTGATCTCAAAGAGGATGTCTTCGTGGCGGAGTTTGACCTGGCTCTACTTGACAGACACGCCACGAGGAGGTACGTGCCGCTGCCGCGATATCCCAAGGTCAAGCGGGACGTCGCCTTTGTCGTTGACAGAGACCTCTCCGCTGGGGATCTGGAACATGTGATCAGAGAGGCATGCGGGGAGCTACTCTACTCAGTCGAGCTCTTCGATGTGTATGAGGGAGATGCTGTCGGCGAGCGCAAGAAGAGCATTGCCTACTCGCTGGAGTTTCTTTCACGCGAGAGGACGCTGACGGATCAGGCAATCGAGGCTGCGATGCAGGAAACGGTACGCACCGTGCGTGAACGACTTGGCGGTGAGCTGAGGGGGGCGCACTAGCAGCTCTATCAGTCATCACACGGGAAGGAGGCCGTGGATCAGATCTCAGGCGACCCCGCTGTCCTTCAGAGCGAGGGGCGGAACATAGAGAGCGCACTGAAGACGCTCTGGGAGAAGGCTCGTCGCGCCGGTGAACTCATCGCAGCGCTCAAGGAGGAAAATGCACTCCTCCGTTCAAAGCTCGAAGAGATGCAGCTTCAACTCGAGCATCTGAATCAGGAACTGGTCCAGCGAGACCAGAGCATAACTCAGCTGGAAGCGGAACAGGCGGAAGCCGATTCGAAACGGGAAGAGCTTTTTGCGAACGGTGAACGCGAAGCCCTCGCGTTAAAGGTAAAGGATCTTCTGGCAAAGATCGATTCTTACCTGTAGCGAGAACGGAATCGGGATAGGAATTCATGACAACAGACGGAAAAAGCATAAAAGTCAGGATCTTCGGTTCGGAGTACCCCCTTCGGGGTGAGAGTGAGGAATCCACACGCAAGATAGCGACGTATGTGGATGAGATGATCAGTACCATCCACCACAAGATTCCTGAGCAGCCAACTCTGACCGTTGCCGTACTGTCTGCACTGAATATCACCGAGGATCTCTTCAAGGAGCGCGAGCGCTCGAGAGCACTCAGCTCCTCGATGGAAACAGAGATCAGCAAGCTTGCGAACTACTTAGACGCGTGTGTTCGCGGAGCTTGACCGTTCCTTGTCGTACTGAGGTTCCGTCGCGTACGGATGAATATCCGCACCGTCGGCCGTTTCGAACACATTATAAAGAACCAACACTTTTATAATGGGAGCCCGACTCATGGGCGTCGATTACAGGCCTCACCCCGTCGTCTAGGGGATCCCGCTCCGTTTTGCTGCCTCGGTGCAGCAAGAGCAGGACTGTGGAAGTAAGAGACGCTCAGGCGAGCACCCACTGTGGTGGAAGGGTTCTTTCATAAGTGCCTTCCAGGAAACGGCTGAGGAGTGCGGATTTTTTTTGCTAAAGAACAGAACGTTGGAGGCGTCATGCAGTTTGAGGTTTGGGAACCGGTGGTGGTCGCCCTCATCGTGGGTATCGGCTTTACACTGGGCTGGTTCCTGAGTGCCAGGAGCGGACAGAACAAGATTGCGTCCGCCAAGGAGCTTGCCAAGAAGATCCTCGACGATGCAGGTAAGGAAGCAGAAACGCTAAAGCGCGAGAAATTACTTGAAGTGAAAGACGAGTGGTACTCGAAGAAAAAGGAGTTCGACGCAGAAGTTCAGAGCAAGCGTAGCAAATTGGTGGCGCAGGAGAAAGCGCTCGAAGTCCGTGAAGAGAACATCGACAAGAAGGTGGAGCTCTTAACGCGGAAGGAGAGAGAGCAGGCAAACCTGAAACGGAGCCTGGATGACAGGGCCCGGGGCCTTAAGGTAAGGCAGGATGAGCTCAACAGTCTCATTGCAGAGGAAAACGTCCGCCTGGAGCGCGCGTCAGGCCTGTCGCGCGAGGAGGCAAAGCGTGTTCTGATTGAAAACCTGACAAATGAGGCCAGGGCAGAAGCCTCGCAGGCCCTCAAGGAGGTTCGAGACAAAGCCAGGGACGAAGCCCGAAAAGAAGCCCAGAAGATCATCGTCCACGCCATACAGCGAACGGCTTCTGACCACTCAGTCGAAACAACCGTGAGTGTCCTGAACATCCAGAGCGACGAGATGAAGGGGAGAATCATTGGAAGGGAAGGAAGGAATATCAGGGCATTTGAGGCAGCAACGGGTGTGGATGTTATTGTGGATGACACGCCAGAGGCTGTGATCCTCTCAGGGTTCGATCCGTTTCGGCGCGAAGTGGCGCGAATATCGCTCGAGCGGCTCATTGGAGACGGCCGTATCCACCCAGCCCGCATTGAAGAGGTTGTGACAAAAGTGCACGGCGAGCTTGAGGAGGAGATCGTGAAAATAGGAGAGAATACACTCCTGGAAGTGGGTCTTCATGGAGCGCACAGGGAGATTCTCAAAATGATTGGCAAGATGAAATATCGCTCCAGCTACGGCCAGAACATGCTCCAGCACAGCATTGAAGTCTCCTTCCTGACCGGAATGATGGCCAGCGAACTGAGGCTGGATGCCTCAATTGCAAAGAGGGCTGGCCTACTGCATGACATGGGGAAGTGCGCGGATCGTACGCTGGAGGGACCGCACGCTCTCGTTGGGTATGAGCTTGCCAAGAAGTACGGCGAGCATCCCATCGTGGCGAACGCGATAGGGTCACACCACGAGGACATCCCGATGGAGTCCCCCATCGCGGCGCTCGTGCAGGCGGCCGACGCCATCAGCGGAGCACGGCCGGGAGCACGCCGGGAATCTGTTGAAGGTTACATCAAGAGGCTCGAGAAGCTCGAATCCTTCGCCCAGTCGTTTCAGGGCGTCGCAAAAACATATGCGATTCAGGCTGGTAGAGAGGTCCGTGTGGTAGTGGAGCAAGAAAAGGTTGACGATGCAACGGCTGACCAGCTCGCGCACGACATCTCCGCAAAGATTCAGCGGGAAATGGAGTATCCCGGTCAGATCAAGGTGACGGTCATCAGAGAATACCGTGCCGTCGCATACGCAAAATAGGGCCCGACCAATGACCGTCGGGGTGACGGGAGGCATCGGAAGCGGCAAATCGACGGCCTGTCAGGAGTTTGCCCGTCTGGGGCGGAGAGTTCTCTCTGCCGATGCCATCGCACGGGAACTGACGGAGGCCGATTCCGCAGTGCGACGCGAGATCCGGCACGCCTTCGGCACGGAAGTCTTTGCCGACGACGGATCTCTGCGGCGCAACGAGCTTGCGGCACTCGTTTTTCGGGACCAACGAAATCGTGAACGCCTCAATAGGATTGTCCATCCCCGGGTGTTTGAGCGAATCGAGAAGACTCTCCTGGGCCTCCCCCCCCGGAGAGCCCAACCTTATGTTGTAATCGAAGCGGCACTCATATTCGAATCGGGCATGGATCGGTGGCTCGACTACGTAATCGTTATCGCGGCCATTGAAAAGACACGCATATCACGGGTCATGGAGCGGGATCATTGCACCAGGGCTGATGTCCGATACCGGATTGCCTCACAGATGCCCGCCAGGGAGAAGGCCGCCCGGGGGGATTTCGTCATACATAATGACGGAGATAGGAATGAACTCAGGCGGCGAGTTCTCTTTGTTGACCGTATCCTTTCATCGGTTTTTTCCGATGGCGATCCCTATTGACAAAGGGGAGGGGTCGGCGTATATTGACCAGCGATTCAAGGAAAGATGCTACTTGTCCATGTTCAACTCTTGAGAGGAGGCCATATGACTCGTAGGGCTATCGCGATTTGCGCTGCACTCGTCATTGTTGCCACTTCCGCTCTGGCGGACGCCAAGCCTGGCGGAATCGCACGGCAACTCGCAATGGGTGGCTCGAACGTTCGAAGCGGATTGGCGGTCAACCCTTTCATCTTCCGGGATCCGGCATTCATGCTCCTGAATCCGGCCTACCAAGGTTACTACAAGGATTACGTCTGGTTGAACGTCGCGGGCGGCAGCCTGTCGGGCTTCGGCAGTGCTGACAGGTATGGCGCCCAGAATGCGGGCGTGAACTTCTCGTTCGCAAGGCGATTCACCATCGGCACCGTTCTGAGCTATGATCCGTCATTGACAAACACTGTCGTCTCACAGCTGGCCAGCTTCGTCAACCAGGTACAACCCGGCCGGGCCCAGACCGGTCTGGCACCGGTCGAGGTCCTCGAGCTAACGGGCACCGTGGACGTGGGCCCGGCGGACGTTGGCATCGGTCTGATGTATGGTCGGTCAAAGAACGATCAGGAGACATCGGGACCCAGCCTGGCGGGCAGCAAAGCAGAACACTCTGCCAGCGTGCTGGGCATACGTGCTGGTCTCCTGTGGAACCTGGGACGTGGCAGCGCAGTTGATGCGAGTGCCGCAGTCCGGTTCGACAACGTGTCCGACAACCTCACCGGAACAAATACTGCAGGCTCGCCCACCAACAATGGTGAGTACTCGGCTTCGGCCACGGAGCTGGAGGTCGCCTATGGCATGGTATCCGGCGAGCCGAAACAGGACGCTCCTCCCACAGGCGGCACTGCGTTCACGGGTTCACAAGAGATCTCAGCGAGTGTCCTGGCGGTGGGTGCGGGTCTGGAGTACGAGACAGACGAGTTCTACTTTGCGGGTGGTCTGAGCTGGCAAACGGCGAGCTTCGAAACGAAGGTTACCCCGCCACCACCTGCCACAGGGACAACCACCACAACACAGAGTGTCACAGGTCTTCCCGTCATCAACATGGGTGCCGAGTGGTGGTTCCTGGAGTGGCTTGCAGGCCGGTTCGGCTACTACCGGGCGTTTGCCACGACGACAAACAAGAACGAACCTCCCACGGGCGGCGTGACAACCGAACAGAACAGGTTTGCGGGGATCAGCATCGTCAACATCGGGAACTACACCGGGACTGACAACAGCCTGATCACGCTCGGCGTAGGATTGCAGTTCGGAGGGTTCGCTCTTGATGCCATGGTGAGTGAGGACGCTCTCAGGAGAGGAGTGGGCCTTGTCGGACCAAGCGATAACCTGAATACCTTCGGGTACATTACAGCAAGCTACGCATTTGAGTGAGAAGTGGAGCCGGGCAGTATCTGAGAGGGGCGATCCCGTAGGAGGGGATCGCCCCTTTCTGCTTCAGTTGTGTCTGACCTCGTGAAGGGGAGTACGCACCATGACACACCGAGTGAACTACCTCGTCATTGGAACAGGCATCGCGGGCCTCACCTATGCCCTGCAGGTGGCGCGGCACGGGACGGTGGCGATCATCACCAAGAAGGAGCGGGCGGAATCCAACACGAACTACGCGCAGGGCGGCGTCGCCGCGGTGATGTCAAAGCTGGATTCGTTCGACCTCCATGTCAAGGACACGCTCGCCGCGGGTGTCGGTCTCTCTCGTAGAGATGCAGTCGAGGTTATGGTGCGGGAGGGTCCAGAGAAAATCGCGGAGTTGATGCGCATAGGCGCCGGGTTCACAGAGAAAGACGGCCAACTGGACCTCGCCAGGGAGGGGGGGCACTCTGCAAGCCGCATTGTTCACTCCCGGGATCTGACCGGACGGGAGATCGAACGCGCACTCCTTCAGGCTGTCTCCCTGGAGCAGAACATCACTGTCTATGAGAATCATATCGCCATAGAACTCGTCACAGGACACCACGCGGTAAAGAGAGAGCAAACGGCGCATTCTGACATACAGTGCTGGGGAGCATATGCGCTTGACATACCCGGCAAACGCGTGGATACATTTCTGGCCGACGTCGTTCATCTCTCCACGGGCGGCTTGGGCCAAGTCTATCTGCACACGACAAACCCCACGATTGCAACGGGTGATGGGGTTGCCATGGCGTACCGTGCCGGCGCGATGATTGCCAACATGGAATTCATCCAGTTTCATCCAACAACGCTCTACAACTCTGGCAGTCCCTCTTTTCTCATATCGGAGGCGGTCCGCGGCTTCGGGGGAATCCTCAAGACACAGGACGGAGAGGAGTTCATGGCCAAGTACGACAGCCGAAGATCCCTCGCCCCGCGGGATATCGTTGCTCTTGCCATTGACACCGAGCTGAAGCGGCGAGGGGAGGAGTTCGTGCTCCTGGATCTTCGCCATCTCCCGGCGAGACAGGTTCGCGAGAGGTTCCCCCATATCTACGAAACCTGTCTCTCGCGGTTCAAGATCGACATCACCGAGGAACCTATTCCGGTGGTTCCTGCGGCACACTACTCCTGCGGCGGCGTTGTCACCGGAACCGATGGAAGCACGTCGATCCACGGCCTTTTCGCAACGGGCGAGGCAAGCATGACCGGCGTACACGGTGCAAACAGACTCGCCAGCAACTCGTTGCTGGAGGCGCTCGTCTTCTCCAACCGAGCCGCAATCGCATCGAGCGAGTTCGTCAGTGCGCCCGGCAGGAAGGCGCCAGAGATTCTGGAGTGGGACGACAGCGGAACATTTGACAGCGAAGAATGGGTCCTCATCGCCCACAACCGAAAGGAGATACAGCAGGTGATGTGGGACTACGTTGGCATTGTCCGGTCAAACCTCCGGCTGGAGCGGGCGGAACGTCGGCTGGACCTCATTTATCAGGAGGTCGAGACGTTCTACAAGAAGACAAAGATCACCGAAGGCCTCATCGAGCTGCGCAACCTCTCCCTCTGTGCACTTCTCATTGTCCGGGCGGCAAAGAAACGAAAAGAAAGCCGGGGTCTCCACATCACGACGGACTACCCGGAGAGGGATGACAAGCACTATCTGAGCGACACGGTCCTGGAGTAGGCATGGTTGTTTTGACACCGGACTGTTCGTATATTTCACCTCGATGAATCGATCAGAACTAGATAAACCACGCTGTCACTGCGCCGTGCTCGGCGTCTATGGCACACCGGCAGCATCCCAGATGGCATACTACGGTCTCCTGGCCCAGCAGCATCGCGGCCAAGAGGCATCGGGGATCGTCACGTCGGAATACGACGGGCGCCATCGGCGGTACCGGTTCCACGTCCACAAGGACTTCGGCCTCGTTGACGACGTCTACGCCGATCCCGGAGTGCTGACGAACTTCCTGCGGGGTACGATTGCCATCGGTCACAACCGGTACTCTACGGCCGGCGCCTCTGACAACAGGGCGAACGTCCAGCCGTTCACCGTCCATTACCGGGATGGCAACATCGCCATCGCGCATAACGGCAACCTCACGAATTTCCGTCAGCTCAGGGCGAGGCTGGAGGCGGAGGGGACGATATTCCAGACAACCTCGGACACGGAAATCATCCTCCACCTGGTTGCGCGAAGCAGGGAATCGGGCCAGTTGAACCAGATCCGCGACGCGCTCGGGCAGGTCAACGGGGCGTACTCCCTGGTGATCATGACCGATGACAAACTCATCGGTGCCCGCGATAACGCGGGAATCCGGCCGCTGGCGATTGGAAAAAAAGGCAACACCTATATGCTTGCCTCCGAGACCGTCGCCTTTGACATCGTTGATGCCCAATACGTCCGGGACGTCGAGCCCGGTGAGATGGTGATTATCGATGCCGAGAGCCAGAAGAGCGGGGTGGTCACATCGCTGCGGATCACAGACGCTCCCCCGAACCCCCACTTCTGCATCTTCGAGTACATATACTTCTCACGCCCCGACAGCATGGTATTCGGGCACAGCGTGGACAAGGTACGACGAAAGCTGGGGAAGAACCTCGCCACTGCACATCCGGTGAGATCCAGGGACCCCGAGGAAAAGCCCATTGTCATTAACGTTCCCGATTCCAGTAACACAGCGACCATGGGGTACGTCCAGCAGGCAGTCAAGGACGGGGAGAAGGCGAAACTAGAGATCGGCCTCATACGCAGTCACTACATCGGCAGGACGTTCATACAGCCCAAACAGGACGTCCGGCAGAACAAGGTCAAGATCAAGTTCAACACCGTCAAGGGCGTCCTGCAGGACCGCGTGGTCGTCATCGTAGACGATTCGATTGTCCGAGGCACAACCTCAAAGCAGCTCGTGCAGCTGGTGCGGCAGGCAGGCCCCAAAGAGGTACACTTCCGGGTTTCCTCTCCACCCATCACCCACCCCTGCTACTACGGGATGGATTTTCCCACGCCGAGCGAACTCATCGCAAACCAGTGCGAAGGGGACGTCGAACGGATCGGGAAGGAGCTTGGTGTCGATAGTCTCGGTTACCTCTCGATCGAGGACCTGCTGGCCTCGGCTCCGGATGAAGAGGGACAGAACTACTGTACCGCCTGTTTCAGCGGCCGCTACCCGGTGGCCATCGATTCCCAGCATTCCAAGGAAGAGAATGAAGCGTGATTTTCTGACGCTCTCCAACCTTCTGAGCATCTTTCGCATCCTCCTTGCCATTCCGTTTGCCGCACTCATGCTCTCCTCGATCCCGTCAGCCAACATATGGGGATGCGTGGTGCTGGGTGTGGGCGCTCTTACAGACAAGCTCGACGGATACGTTGCACGTCGGTACCACCAGGAAACAGAATGGGGGAGGATCCTGGATCCTCTTGCCGACAAAATCGGCGTCGCCGTTGCCGGCCTCGTCCTCCTTTCCCTCGGACGCCTTCCCGTATGGTTCGTCGCGACAATCCTCCTGAGAGATCTTCTCATCTTCGGCGGGGGGCTCGTCGTGCGAGCGCGCACGGGGAGAGTCCTGCCATCAAATCTCGTGGGTAAATGGGCCGTAGGGGTCATATCGGTGACGCTCTTCCTGGCGGTGCTGGAGGTGGCGCCGATGCTGCAGAATGTCCTCATGGGAGCGACTCTCATCATGCTGGCGGTCTCACTCGCCCTCTACGTGCGGCGCTTCGTGGAGGTCTTCCGCTCGGAGGCTGGATAACAGCATGGGACTCCTCAACGACATCGGGCTGCGCAAGCTCAGGGACGGACTGGAAAAGACACGCACCGGCCTGCTTGACAGAGTCACGCGTCTCGTAAAGGCACGGACCTCTCTGGATGACGAGACCATTGACCAGCTTGAGGAGATCCTCGTCAGCGCGGATGTGGGAGCGGGTGTCAGTCTGGATGTCATCGAAAGCATCCGTCGCCGTGTCAAGCAGGAGGGCTACACCAGCACGTCCGAACTCGACGCATTGCTGAAGAATGAAATCAAGAGACAGTTTGCAGCTGCCCCTGCAACGGAGGACGGTGACCCCTACGATCTGCGTCCCGCGCGTCCGTATGTGATTGTCGTTGTCGGAATCAACGGTGCGGGGAAGACCACGACGATCGGCAAGCTCGCCCACCAGTATGTGCAACGGAACAAGAAAGTCTACATCGGAGCCGCCGACACGTTTCGCGCAGCTGCAAGCGAGCAGCTCGCAATCTGGACGGAGCGTGCGGGCGCGACGATCATTCAGCAGGCGCGGGGCTCGGACCCGGCCGCCGTAGCGTACGATGCGGGCGCCTCTGCTTCCAGCACGCGGCAGACGCCCCTCACGAAGTGCTCCTCGTCATTGACGCCTCGACGGGACAGAACGGACTCCAGCAGGCGAAGCAGTTCCACGCCGCAGTGGGGATCACCGGACTGGTTGTCACGAAGCTGGACGGAACCGCAAAGGGAGGCATTGTCCTGGCCATCAGCAGAGAGATGAACCTCCCCGTCCGCTTCGTCGGCGTCGGAGAAAAAATCGATGATCTCCAGCCCTTCGAGCCGACCGTTTTCGTGGATGCGCTCTTCGAAACGTCATGAAA
>WOR8_10007135_pt1 | contig 10918 bp, 9 predicted proteins | sample DeeMarSeWOR38_10_FD_19890 | JGI IMG/M metagenome (IMG submission 19890)
TCAGGGGAGGTTTCTTTCTTCCTGTCGATATAACCTTTCTCGATTCGCTTGACTTCATTTTTGGGGTAGCCGAAAACGATATCGCCAATTTTACATTTAACCTCACCGTCTTGTTCCCAAACTTCCGACACTTCAACCTGCATCCCGTCTTTGAAAATAATAACATCAGCACAAACCACCAACGGAAATGCCAGCAAAACCAGGCTTAAAGCAAGCTTCTTCATGTCGCACTCCATTTATAGCGATATTATTTTAAATGAGATGCTAAAGCGGACTATTCGCCCGGAACGGATGATCGCCAGAGTTCCTTAGAGGAAAGGATGAACCGTTTCTAATTCTGACAATAGGTATCGCATAAGGGCAAAATAGCCCGAACATTTATATTCTGTTGAATTATTGAGATCTTTTTAGCTTAAAACCGGCCACACTGCAATACGGCAATCGCATGAGTTTTCATAATACTTTAACCGCCCTGGACTAGACAGGTACTAGAAAAAACAGTCGAATGTTTTGATTGAAGTAATACCCGGGTCAGCAGGAACGGGCATGCCCGATGAAGAATGCGATCGCAGTTACCCCCCTCTGTGGGCTATTTAGAATTAAGGATGATTTCAACCCTCCTGTTCTGTTTACGGCCTTCAAAAGTCTCGTTGCTTTTTAATGGATTTTCATTCCCTTTTCCGAGAGCTTTGATTTTAGATGGGGAAATGCCCTGGGCGATGAGATAATATTTCACGATTTCAGCCCGGTATTTCGAAAGCTGTTTGTTGTAAACAGGGTCACCGTATGAATCCGTATAGCCTTCGACGGTAATCGTTAGTTCGGGACGCCCGGAGCTGAATTTAACGATATTATCGAGGGTTTGATAAGCATTTTGCAGAAGCTCATTTGAATTGTGTTTAAAATAAATGATCGACTTTTGATCGGCAGCTAAAACGGATGCCTGCTCCCCGGCCGGATCATTTTGCGGGTTGTTTGTGTTATCGCTTTCCTGGCCATTTTTTTCTTCGGTATTCAGCGGCGCTGTTTCAATTTTCTGTGCTTGCTCCTTATCCGGTGCGGCGCTGAGCCCGGCTGCCCGATCTTTCGCGGCCTTTTCTACCTTTTCGATCTCAGCCTTAAAGGTTTCTCTGTGTTTGCTTAAAAGCCAGTTTTCTTTTTCAGAAGTGAATTTCTCATGATCCCAGCTGCGAGATTTCTCGCTGAATGAACCGTATACCTGGTAACCGACAAAACCCAATAGCAGAACGATAATGAATGCAAACCCGAATCGGATACTGGTTTGCGGTCTTTCCCGCCCGGCGGCATCCTCCAAGGGCCTGACGCGTTGATGTTGATCGGCTTTTTCTTTGAGGGTTTTATCAATGCCAATTGAAATCTGAAGCTCCTTGCCGCATTTTTTTATCACATCCACATCTATTTTCTTTAACCCGGCAGAATAACCGTCCATCAGGGCATAATCACAGATAATATTAATAAGCCGCGGGTAACCCCGGGACAGGCTAAAAACTTCACGCACTGCCTCCGGCTTGAAAATCTCATCGACCGCACCGGCCAGTTTGAGGCGGTGATCAATATATTCGGCGGTCTCATCGGCTGTCAGCGGTTCGAGTTGGTAGCTCACGGCGATCCGCTGGCGCATGGCCTTGTTTTTCTCTTCCATCAGCATCGGCTTAAATTCGTTCTGCCCCACAAGAAAGATATTAATCAGTTTTCTGTGGTCCATTTCGATGTTGGACAGCAGCCGGATTTGCTCGAGCAACTCGGAATTCAGGCGCTGGGCTTCGTCGATAATCACCAATACTTTTTTATCGGAACCATAGGATTCGAGCAGGAATTTCTTAAACTGAACCAGAAATTCACCTTTGCTGGCGAAAGGTTTATCCATCTTAAATTCTTCGGCAAGCAGCTTGAAAAAATCCATGTTATCCAGATCGGGGTCCGGAATGGTGGCGATAAGCGTTTCGATATCGCTAATTTTGGTAAAGCTTTTTATCAGGAGCGTCTTGCCGGTGCCCACTTCGCCGGTGAGAAGCAAAAAGCCTTTCTCTTCCATGATTCCGTATTTCAGGGTAGCGAGGCCTTCTTTGTGCTTCTCGCTCAGCCACAGAAACCTGAAATCCGGGCTAATGTTAAACGGCTTTTCCCTAAGATTGAAATGATTAAGGTACATGGTTTGTATTTATTCCTGATGGGACCTGTTGAATTTACACTTCAACCCGTTGCATTCAACAAAAAGAATCAGACCGGGTCCGGTCTAAATCGTATTTAAAAAAGCAAGTTGCATGCCAGCTGGATGAAAATAGGATTGCGCGGTCAATGCGAGTCAAAAAGAAAAACAGGATAAATTGTATCTTGTTGATTTTTAAAATATTTTTTTTGCGACAGCAAAAATTGGAGCCTTGACAAAATCCCTGTTGGGAACTCGAAGTAACACCCCGGAACAAACAAAAATGAGAAATCATTTACCTATATATGTGAACTACATGCCACAATTCTTTTAAACAACCCGATCTACTCATTCCCTAATCAACCCATTCAGTATAATAACCTATTTAACTTATTCAACTTATCTACCCAATCAACCAAACAACTTATCCATGATTATTCGGCTTGCATATTGCATAAACAATTGTTAATTATAAGCTTAACCGATCTTTTAAGTTCAGCTTCTCATTATGAGCTGTAACGAATCATATCGCAATTGGTGAATCGTAATCTCAACCACAGAAGGCGCGTCTTGAACCTATAAATTATTATTTAATTTTTGGTAAAACTACCACGGGGAGCATGTTATGCAAAGCATCCAGAAATTAAAAGCAGTTTTGAAGGCAGGATTCCTTCTTTTTTTTATAGCGCAATTTTCTCTGGCAGCTGATCTGATCGAACCCAGCCGAACCTTAAAAAGCGTGGACAAACGCATGGGGAAATTGACGATATCCAGCGACCCTCCCATGCTCGATGTAAAAATGAACGGAACCGCAATCGGAGAAACGCCGGTTGTTTTGCAGGAGGTAGAGCCCGGATTTCATGTCATCCAGGTGAAAGACTCTGAAACCGAAATTTATGTCGAACCCGGAAAATCCATTCAGTTGAGCTGGTTTAATGGCGCCTTTATTGAAATTCCCATCGAAACAAAAGAAAGCTCTGCACAGCCGAGCAGTACGAAAAGAGAGGTCCCCCAAAAAGTAACACCGGAGCCGACCCCTAAAAAAATTCAATTGGAACCGCTTTACTGGCCTTTAGATCCTAAAGGTCAAATCTTTTAGCCATAATGGGACACAGATCTACACGGATGCACACAGATTAAAAAAACTCAATTTATCACGAAAGCACGAAAAAAAAGAAACACGAAACAGAAAGAATAGATTTTTTATTTAAATTTTATTTGTTTTTCGTGTTTTAAAACTTTCGTGCTTTCGTGTTAAAAAAAGATTTCAATGTTTTCGTGATTAAAATCTAACAGTCATCTGCGTTAATCTGCCAAAATCTGAGTCCTATGATTATAAATGGCGTTGTTTATTGTATCATTTTGCATTGTCCGCAACAGCGGCCAGCTTCGCTAAGCCCATACCCCTCTTTACACGCCAGGCTTAAACCTCTTTCTTTTCTCTAGTTCATTGCTGAAAAACTTGTAAGCGTAGGTCCCCAACCATGCCCCCAGCGTATTCAGCATCAGGTCCAGCGTATGCGAGCTTCGCGAAGGAATCCAGGACTGGATAATTTCAATGGACAGGCTCAGCATGAAACATAGAGCCACTGTGATCAGGACAGCCCGTTTCGTATAAATACCGCCAAGGCGGTTCAGAAGCGCAACCAGAACAAAGCCAAACGGGATGAACCCGGCTAAATTAACAAACACATCCAGAAGATAGCCTCTTGTAAAACCGAACTCCTTCCATGGCGGTGCCAGAATGCTCCGTTTAAATATCTGAATCCTCGACGGTATTTCAAGGTGATGGCCGAAACCGGCATGGTCCAGCGCCCGGGTGCCACCGTTTTCATCAAAAAGATACAGCACGATCGGTTTACTATTTGCGGCAAAGGAAAAATCCCTGTCATTAGACCATCGATTAAAATGAAGTCCTGCATCCTGCTGAGAAAGTGGATAATTGTAAAGCGCCAATCCGTAAACATCCCCCCGCCAGTGATGCTTGCCGTATACGGAATTTCCCAGAAGGAGTCTGACTTTTTCACCCTTCGGTATTATTAGTCTTAAATCCTTTTTCGTTCGGACAGGTTTGCCATCGACATAGACACAGGTGCCTTCTTTCCCTGTCGATATGGTTACAAATCTTACCGCTGGAGACGCTGAATCAGCATTTATCGTGATCCGCTTTGTTTTCCGCGTATAGTCGTAATCATCCCCATTCATGAAGATGATGTCTGAAAGCCACTGCGCCATTATGAACTGGTCGCTATCATCGCCGTTGTGAAATGACAGGATAAATCTAAATTTATGACCATGAAAGCTTGCCGGCTTCAAGGCAATTTCAATGGAAAAACCATCTGCAGCCGAGATACTTTCTTTGATCGCGTTATTGAAGGGATTCGTAAAGGCGATACCGAATCTGCTGAACCGAATACCGGGCTGATCCGCAATCCAGGCGACCTCGTTGGAAAATCGGAACCATTTAGGCCTCAAGCCGGCCGCCAGAATGATTAATAATAAAACAGCCGATAGGCATATCAGCCACTTTAGAGGGATTTGTTTTTTAGGAGGTATGTTATTCAAAGACAAATATTTTAATGGGATTTATTTGGTGAGCATTGAATGATATTCAAAGTTCATAAAAGTTATCAAAACCCGGAAATCATATTTAGAAGTGGTTTCAAAACCCCATCTCCCCACTTAATGATGCAGGGGCCCTTGAACCTGATCTGAGGCTTTGAAACCACTTCTATCAAATTCTGAACAAAGTATATCTTAATCCGCAAAAATGTCAAACCGCCGCCCCAATTAACCAATCAACTGTTTTGCGGCAACGGTAACTGTTGACTGAAGTGGTTAAGTTGTCATACTATGACATACCCTCATCAAGGCGGTTATTTAGAATTGAATTTTTTAACCGACGATGGGGTGCCGAGCGGCATAACGAGCGGCTTATGCGGCAAATGCGATGCTGACGTGAAATTGAAGGTCGGATGCATTTTTAAACTGAAGAGCGAGTCACCGACCACCCGCAGAGCGGGTGGCTTGGATTTTTCCGCCATCGGCGGGAAAAAACAAAGGCACGCCAGTGCCTTAATCGGTGCGGGTGGAACCGGGTGCAAAGCACCCGGTTTGAAAATACCCAATCAATAAGGCGATTTCCGATGTATCTTAAACACTACGGCCTTAAAAAAAAGCCCTTTGACATCAGCCCGGATCCAAGTTTTCTCTGGCTCGGTGAAACGCATAAAGAAGCTCTTGCCCATATGAAATACGGGATCCTTGGAGATCGACGATTTTTGCTGATCACCGGCGATGTCGGCACCGGAAAAACCGCGCTGATCAAGTGTCTGGTGAGAATAATCGATATGGTGGCGTTTGTGGTCACCATTCCGGACCCGGACCTGACCCGGCTGGATTTTTACAACTTCCTCGCCAATGAACTCAGAATGGGGACGCAATTTAAATCGAAAGCCGAATTTCTGATTCATTTTAAAAAATTTCTGCTGAATGCTTTCAGTAAACAAAAGAAGGTACTCCTTATAATCGATGAAGCTCAGCGGCTCAACCATGAACTGCTGCAGGAAATCCGCTTTCTGGCCAACATCGACTTCGGCGGCAAGATGATGATTAATATTTTTTTGGTCGGGCAGAATGAATTCAAAGATCTGTTAATGGAAGAAAGGAATAAATCTGTCAGAGATAGGATCACGGCCAGTTATCAAATCAATCCTTTGACGGAAGCCGACGTTTTCAGTTATATCCAACACCGCCTCCGGGTTGCGGGCACATCCAGACTGGTTTTCACCCCGGATGCCGTTCATCAGATCTTTTTACTCACCAGGGGATATCCCCGACTGATCAATATTCTCTGTGATCGTGCCTTGCTGAGCGGCTATACCATGGAAAAACCGATCATAGACAAGGGTATTGTAAAAAAGAGTGCCAAAGAACTGAAGATTGCAATCGGCAGTTATCCTGCGAAACAACGAAAAGAACGCAGGCCGCAAATAGCAAAACCGTTGCGTGAAGTGAATGAAAAGAAACGCCCGCAGCGGGCGGAGCGCCCTGCTTTCAGCATGATGCCGATAGTTATCACCCTGTTGCTGCTCGTCGGTTTCGTGGTTTACTTTTTCAACGACTCTCTTTTTGTAAATTCTTCAAATCTGACGAATTCCCCCGTTAAAACGCCGGTGCCTTACCGTCCCCTGGAATCTTACAAAGAAGATCCGGCAGATAAAAATACCGGCCGCGCACAGGTGGATTTGGATTCGAAAGATCTCTTTGAATCCGACAATGAAAGCCATCCGCAGTTGTCGGAAGGTTCTTCAGCTCTTCAGGATCCTTTGAGTGCTGAAAAGAAAAAGAAATTTGTTGTTTACTACGAACACGACTCCAGTGATTTTCAGCCCCCGGCCATAAAAAAGCTCAACCAGATCTTTGATATTTACCGCAATTCTCCGCCCGCAGAATTAACCATCAGAGGATTCACAGATTCCTTCGGCAACGAGAATTACAACAACTATATTGCCGTAGAAAGAGCAAACAACGTCAAAAAATATTTTGTCAAAAAGGGCATTCCGGAATCGAAAATCAAAGTAATCGGGATGGGTACCGAAAAACAAAATGCCCCCGATATGACATTGCAGGAAAGAAGAAAAAATCGTCGTGTCGAAATAGAGGTCAAGGTCAACGAAGAGCAAAAGCCATAAACTGATCAGCTTCAGCTGATTCCCCACCTCCAACTAACAACTTAATCAACTAAACTGCCAATTTTGTGCAACAAAGCAACCCCGTCCCGCATTTTGCGTCTTATTTTGCAGATTCTGAAAATTATCACAGATGACGATTAGATTTTAATCACGAAAACACGAAATGCGGAATGGATTCTACTTTATTCTTCTTTTTAGACAGGATTAACAGGATTTTCAGGATTATTTTTTGTTCTTTTCCAGTTTCCAGATGAAACTGGAAAAACTCAATCCGCTTTCAGCGGAACTTTTTAATTTATTTATCTGCGCTACAATTTATAATCCTTTGCATTTTGTTCCTTCCAGCGTACTTCTTTAATAATAGATAAAGGCTGATGTATTATTAGACCTGATTCACTTTATTACCACTCAATTGGTTTTAGCTTAACAGATTGTTATAATTACACTTTTTAAAATCTTATAAATCCTGTTGATCCTGTCAGATTAATTAATAAAAACAGAATCCAAGCCTTCTAGCTTCCCAGCCTTCCAGCTTTTTTACTATGAGCTAATATTTGCCTCCCAGGCTTAACGGCCACGGACAACAAACCACTGACTACTAACACTATTTCGCTCCAATCAGCTGATTTGCCCAATCAAATAATAAATCTTTGACCTTTTGCCCTTGTTTTTTTCTTTTTAGTATTTTGAATTCCGAATTCCACAATCGATTACCCCTTGCCCATAAATAATTTTATAAATTCGTAAAAATGCCGATATTAAAAATAGAATCCTAATAACCCATTGTTCGGTCAAATATGATTCTTTCTGTTCCTATTTATCTGAATTTACAAATAAATATTTTGATAAGGATTAATTATGAAAGAAAAAATTTCACTTTCCGAGTATCGAAGCCTCGCATACAGTCTTCGCCCTATCAAACCACTGGGGGTGTGCTGCAGTAATGTGCTAATGGAACCGGTACAGGTCGAACCCCTGGAAGGTAGAAACGAAAACCAGGTAAAACGGACCTGTATCGTTAAATGTCCGGAATGCAACAGGATGTATACGAGTAAATGGGATTAGCGAATCGTATGATAAGCTTATACTTAAGTTGAGCGATTGATGAAACCTTTTTAAAATTTGAAACGCGCAATTTAGGTGATGATAAAACCTGCCTTATGACTAAAAAACAAAAATACCTCCTTGCGAACAAATTCGAGTTCCTCAAATTGGCCTATAGAATTACAAAATATAAAATGGCAGGTGAGGAACCCCCTGAAGAACTCCTTGAAAAAGTCAGAGCTGCTAGAATTACGGCGGGTTTTTCCAGAGAAGAGTTAGAAAATATCTTAAAATGCTGATTAAATCCGGTCCACAGTAGATTATGACCTGAATTCTATATTAATCTTTCATCAGGTCAAAGATAGCGGGCATAATCTGGGATAAGGTGGGATCAACATTTTTAAATTCAATACCAACTCCGCGACTTGATGTATGTACAACTTTACCACTTATTTTCAGCGGCTTATTGATTCCTTCGATTTGAAAGTCCATTAAAATTTCTTCTCCAACAAATATGGGTCTGCGGGTTTCAATAAAAACACCGCTCTGGCTGATGTTCATAATTCGATCCGAGTATACGCGATCAAAGGTCTCGTATCTTACCGGTATGCGGCATGATTTTCTGGGCGCTCTTTTTTCTTTTGAAAGCAGCTCCTGACCTTTTTTAAGGAGCGCTTCCTGGTGTTCTTCATTCAAGTCCAAAATAAGTTTAATCAATTTTGAAATTGTGACATTATATTGCTTTACGTTCGGATCTTTGTTTGAAGTTGAATCACTCATAACTTAACAAAGCCTCTATGAATCACCAACAGCTTCCCGAAAACACCATTGCGTGTTCCGCTCCGGATTTTTCCCCGACCGGCTGAACATTGCCTGAAACCTGGAGCTACCCTCTATAATAAGCTCACCCAATATAATTAAAAACCTTAATAATTTCAACACAAAACCGCCAATAAACGAATTGACCCCGTATCCTTGCTTGTGGCGTCATGGCGCAGAGCGCAAGCACCAAACCTTAATCAACCAATCATTTACGCTGGAAGGCTGGAAAGCCAGGATGCCATGTGGTCAGAAAGCCTGGTACCTTTCTGGCATTCCTGCCTTTTTTACTATTAGCTATCAGCTATGAGCTTTTTTGGGCATACCAGCTTTATAGCTTCCAAGCCTTCAGGCTTTATAGCCTGCCAGCTTTCCAGCCTCCAAGCCTGTTGACCTTTGAACCCTGAACCCAGTTTTTTCCTGGTATTTTAAATTCCGCATTCCGCATTCCGCAATCGATTAACCCCTGAACCTGTTAATCTTTGAACCCTACGCATCGCAGGCATACTGCAGGGGTACCGGTTCATCACGGTAAATCGGGACGTTTTCATATCCGGATAATCTATCAAGAACTGCGTTTAGCTGCCGTTTCAGCGACGTATATGAGTAATGCCGTTTGGCGAGTTCATAATTTATATTGGCCATCCGGCGGCTGCGATAAGGAGACTCCAGGACTTCCCGGACGGTCTCAACGGTCTTTTGTGTCAGGTGGCCGTCAATGGCAATCACGTCAAAGCCCCTGGGTTCGATATCGGTCACAAAGGTGGCATAACGATTTACCAGAATGGGTTTCTTAAAGTAAATGGCTTCCAGAAAAGCGTTACCGAAGCCTTCGCTAACACTTGGAAAGGTCACTAAATCAGAATTCATGTAAACATTCCACAGGGAAGATCCGGCATAACGTGTCCCGTTATTCCAGGGGTTGATAACACGGCTTTTGGGGATACGCAAATCTACGCCATTTTCGCGGGCGTAATACATTATCCAGTCAGGATAGGCCATCCCCTCATCCCCGGGCTGATGGGAGAAAAGCAATTTATAATACGGATTTTTCAAGGCCTTAACCAGATCAATTGCATGCTCGATACCCTTGCGCTTGATGATTCGGGTGGACTGCAAAATGGCTTTATCACCGGGCCTCAGATCAAACATTGCGCGAAAAGCTTCAGGATCTTTTTTATCCTTCAACGGGGGATTATCAAAATCCAGTACATTGGGAATGATGGTCGCTTGAATTCCCTTACGACGGGCTAGTTCCTCCCGGGCCATGGAATTAATGACGACATGTTCAATATTGGGAAGGCACGGCGGAAAGGCCATCCCCACATATTCGCCTACAGCATTAACCAGCAAATGGGTTCTTTCCCAATAAAAGTCGTGATGGTGAGCAATGGTGGGCAACTGCGTTTCCGAGATCAGCTCTGCGAGAGCGATGCCGAAAGGGATGTTTAACGGTATGGCCAGGGCATTTTGAACGACTAATAGATCAATTTTAAATTGATCGATAAATTTTTGAAGCGCAGATTTTAAATTGGATCTTGCCGCATGAATGGTATCGGTAACTCCGGCACTTCGCCCCAGTCTGCCGAAAATCTGTTTATTGAGCCGGAGATTTTGAGGATGCCGGAAATGCGCTTCGGGGACCAAAAAGCTTTTATCCCGGGGCGTGTCCAGTTCCCCGGCAAGCCAGAAACAGCTGTGTCCGCTATTTTCCAGCACTTCCGCCCACTTTCTGGCTTCAAGAGATACACCGTCCAATCCGGCCAACCGGGTCGATACAATACCGATACGTTTCTTCATGCTAATCAACCAGTCAATATAATTTACCAATTCTGACAGGATCTACCAACCTTCGCTTACAAGCTTCGGCACGGCAAGCAGGATCATCAGGATTATTTTTATTCTTTCTCAATTCCCGGGCTTGTTCCCGGGCTTGCCGCGCCATAGCTAATGTTATTAGCGACGGCGGGATGGAATTGAGAAAACTTAATCCGCTTTCAGCGGAATTTTTCATTTATATAACTGCGCTACAATTTATAATTTGCCTGCACCTAGCTCCTCCCAGCGCGCGCCTTTTTTTAAAAATAGATAAAGGTTTAAGAATAGAATCCAAACCTTATAGCTTCCCAGCATGCCAGCTTTTTTACTATGAGCTATCAGCTATAACCTATGAGCTGATATTTGCCTGCCA
>WOR8_10009663_pt1 | contig 10918 bp, 9 predicted proteins | sample DeeMarSeWOR38_10_FD_19890 | JGI IMG/M metagenome (IMG submission 19890)
GTAAAATTGTCAATCCAATTTTGGACTCCCAGGCGCCTTTCCTGCTCAGCGCCCGGAAACGCGACAACCTATTACCTTATCAAAAAATTGTCAACAGGTATTTGGAACTTTTTTTACTTTTTTTGAACTGTCGGCCGTCTTTAGTTGTTAGGCATTCGTAAATAGCTGTTTGTCTGTGCAAATGAAGTAAGCGATCAGATACGTTATACAAGATTCTTGAGAAAGCCGGTTATCTTTGAATCCCGGCTGACAAGATAATCCGCCTGCAGACGCTGTACCAAATCCGGCCTGGCCGTAAGAAGCAGTTCCGTGACAATGGCTGCAGTGGTACCTGTCAGTTTCGTGCAGAATTGGGAGCGGGCTTTGCTGTTCCTGTCAAAATCCTTGATCAGCACCCTGCAGCAGGTAGAGGAGAATTCTTCGTGGAATCGGTCGTGCATCTTCCTTGCAAGTTGCCGAAATTTTTTCTTACTCATACTGTTTTTGGCGTGAGGGCCCACAAGCAGTCCAAGCCCCATAAGCGCCCCGGAAAGAGCTCCGCAGGTATCACCAGACTCCCCCATGCCGCCGCAGAAGCCTGCACCTAGTTGTTTGGCCTGCGAGGAAGAGAGGCCGCCATCAAATCCGTGATTAAGAACGAGCAGGAGAGATTCTGAACAGCAGAGCTTAAGATCAGTAAAAAGATTTTCCGCCCGCCGGCCCATGAGTTCAATTATTTCATGGTTCTGGAAAGGGGTGTTTACATCACGTACAGTCATTTCGCTCGGTAAAAGAACTAATCCACTTTGAGAGGTGTGTTATTATTTCTGAGCAGGTCTATCAAATAGCCGCGCATGGACTCAAATATTTGTGCTTGAGCATCATAATATTCCTCCGCTTCGGCGTGGTCCTTCTCCTGCAAGATCATGATCAATGATGCGACCCTGGCATTATAAAGAGGAATAAGGGTGTCAAGAATTTTGAAGCGCTGACGTTCGGCCCGGCAGAAATAATCAGCGTACCGATAAACGATCCGTACCCAGGTCTCAGTGGGCAGGTTGAATTTTTTCAGGTTCTTGGACCCGGCAAGCTTCTTAATAGTATTATAGTCTTTTTCCTCGATAATGTTTGCCCAGACAGACCCGAAGTTTTTATAGCCGATACGGAAATATTCGACCAGGGGTTTCAGGTTCACCTCAAAGGGGTCAGGCTCTTCCCCAATGGCTTCTCCGAAGATCGGTGTATTGATGGTTTCCTTGACCTTTTCGAGATATGTTTTGTTCATGCCAAGAAGTGTGAATATTGTGCCGACCACCTCTCTGAACATGGGACCCAGGTCAGCAGCCGGGTCTTTCTCGCCGTGAACTTTGGCCCCAAGTCTTGCCTGGCAGATTCTAAAGCCGCCGGTGATTGCAGTGATGGTAAGCCAGATATCAACGCCAAATTTGGCAATATCTGTATCCCAAACGTCCTGATTGAGACAGTGGTTTACCATAAGACTGGACATGCCGAAGTCGCCGCCAATCGGTTGCCGGATATTTACACCATATAAGGCCCTGGTCAGGTTGTAGGCAATTGTATTGGTAATTGTGCCGTCAAATTTGTAGCGGGAATAATCTGGAGCCACAAAATCGTAACCGTTTAATACCGGATCGAGGATGTTGCGGACCCAGCCGGGCTTTATGGATTTGAGGTCGGAATCAAACAGGGCAACCGCGGAAGCCTGCAAGTATTTAGCCGCTTCAAAAATTGCCCGGAATGCAGAACCTTTGCCCGGTATACCCCTATAGATGGTAACCAAAACATCTATGTTGAAGTGATGGTTATCAACACTTTGGGCTATTTCCCTGGTGTCATCAGTGGAGCCACCGTCAGCAACGATGATCAGAGACTTCTTTTCCGGGTAGAAATGATCAAGGCCTTCTGCAACCATCTGGATGACATGGGCCAGTGAATCATCGCTGTAATATGAGGGGATTCCTACCACAATATCTGCATTGCCGAGATTTTCGATCTGGCGCCGGGCATAATCCCGCATTGCTGTGGAAAACCTTCCGGTGCGGCTCATAAATCCTCCTTGTCAATAATTAACAGGGTAATATCCATAACATTAGTGCCTGTCGGACCGGTTTCAAGCAAGCCGCCGACAGCCTGGAAAAAAGCATTGGCATTATTGTTCTCAAGAAAAGGCGCAATAGAAAGACCCTGCCTGGCACCTTCTATAAAAAATCCACTGTCGGCAATGGCTCCTGCTGCCGAAGAATTGCCGTCAATACCGTCTGTGCCGCCGCTTAATAATAAGATATTATCCTGTCTGCCAATTTCTGCAAGTGCTGCAAGGGCAAGTTCCTGATTGCGGCCGCCCTTGCCGGTGCCACGAACCGTTACCGTGGTCTCACCACCGAATAACAGGCAGACAGGCGGCTTGTATGGTTCATTATGCTTGCTGACATCCATGGCCAGGGCGACAAGGTTTTTTGCAACCTCCCTGGCTTCACCTGCCAATGCTGCGGTGAGAATATAACAGTCGAGTCCCGCCGCTTCTGCGGCCTGACGAGCCTGATCCAGAGCAATACGGTTTGTGCCGAGCAGATAGTGCTGTATGGAATCCTTTTTGTTTTTAGGAGTTTCGGGGATATTGCCTTTTACTCCGTCTGTAATGACTGAACGCACACGGGAAGGTATTTTATCCCATATTTGGGCCTGTTCAAGTATCTCCCGGCACTGCTGATAGGTCGAAGTATCATAGTAGAGTGGGCCGGAGCCGATTACCGACAGGTCGTCATCGATGACATCTGAAATAACCAAAACAACACCGGAGGCCTGGGTGTATTCGCCCAGCCTGCCTCCTTTCACCATGCTTAAATGTTTGCGGATCGCATTGATTTTCTGGATGGGTACACTGTTGTGAAGCAGCAGCTGTGTGGTTTCCTGCATCGCTGCAAGGGTGATGGAGTTGAGCGGTTTTTCGATGAGGGCGGATGAACCTCCTGAAAGCAGGTAAATGAAGAAATCATCCCTCTTTAACTGCGCAAGGCAATTTATCAGAAGTTCAGCACCCCTGACACTTTTTTCGTCAGGAACAGGATGTGAACCCTGCACTGCAATCAGGGGCGAAAGGTCGTCATCGGTCAGTTGGCTGGTGACAATAATGCCGCCTGCAACCTGTCCTTTCAGAATGGGCAGAAGACTTTTGGCCATTGTAAATGCAGCCTTGCCGCTTCCGCACACGTACACCTTCCGGCCGGGCTGAAGGGTATGAACTGCATCTTGGATATGCAGTTCATTGTTGTGCAAAATAACAGAGCCGCTAATCAGCCTGTCTGGGAGAACACTTTCAACAGCTGATGTAAATATTCTGCGGGCTATTTTTCGCCGTTCATTAATGTTCATTGGCTAGATCGCTGAACCGCTTGTTAACCTTTACTATTATCTCTTTCGACCACGAATTTCAGGTGATCATAGATATCCGGCAGGCTGTAAAGTACCCGGTTCCAGGAAGGGATCTGGGTGCTTAACTGGGGACCCTTGCTCTGTTCCCAGGCCGTCCAGAGGAAACCTCTGAAGAAATGGGCTGCCTGTTCCTCCCGGTAACGGTCATAAGTCAGGTTATTGACCTCGGCATCATCACTGTAGCTTTTGATAAAATTAAGGGCATTCTGGTAGTAAGTGTGCAGGATCATGTCAATGGTTGCATCATCAAGGGCAAATCCATGGGACCGCATATAGTTGAGATAAAATTTTGCAATATCAACCACCATGCGATGCAGTCCTTTCTGGGCATCCTGCTGAGACATTTCCTGGTGTTTGTGTTCATAGTTCCGGGCCAGGTCTACCTGGGCGATTTTTTTGGTGATCAACTTGTTGTAAACCTCTGAAAGGGTGCTTACTTCAAGACCCCAGTCATAGGCAATGTTAAGCCCCCGGGCCAGATGAGTGCTAAAGCTGAATTCTCCGGCAAGGGGATAATTGAATGAACGGTGGTACTGAAAAAAGTTCTCCAACTCATAAAATCCTCTTTCCCGCATGATCTTCATCATGGCATCTACAAAAGGGACGACGAAAAGCCTTGTAACCCTGCCTTTCATGGCACGCTCAGTAGGAGAAATGCGGGCATAATATCCCTTGCAGAATTCAAAATCATTGTTGGGGTTGGCCACAGGTTCGATGAGACGACCGAGCAGCAGCCGGTCATATGTGACAATGTCACAGTCGTGCAGGGCAACTACATCAGCTTCTTCATGTCCGAGAATGTAGCCAAGGGAAACCCAGACCGATTGGCCTTTGCCGGCCACACCGGTGGTGATGTCCTTTTCCCTGATGCGGTCCAGCACCTCCCTGACACCCGGGCCATCAATCCAGACCACCTTCAGCTCGCGCGTATCATTGCGGAGTCTGCTGAAATAGCGGCGAGCTTCCTGGAACTGGTCGTAGTCTGCGCCGCCCAGGGCTACAACAATGGAGTGGAGATATTCAACCTTGCTGATATCATCGACTATGGGGTCAAGTACATCAGGGTTTTTCAACTCAGAATATAGGCTTGGCAGAAGCAGGGTAATATTCTGATGGCCGGCATAATCAAGCAGTTTTTTTTCAAGTTCCTCAAGGTAAGCATCCTTGTCAAAAGCCTCGTAAAGAGCGTGTAGGTTGGTAACAAGTCCTTCCTGGTGAAAATCAGCCATAACCGTCCTCCTGTGCCAGATTTTTAAGGCGCTATTGTGATCATGCCGGTGCTAGCATGGAGTCACATATTCGGGCGATGCTAATTGGAAATCATCGAGGATTGCCGTGATAGCTGCGCCCCAACCTTTGCTGCCGGGATAAGGGGGCTTGCGCAAGTTTGGCAGGTCCAGGTTTTCATAGCTTCCATCAGGTTTTGGTATCAGCACCCGAATATCAACAACCTTGAGCATGAGATAATCGTTTTCAGCATCACCGAGACCGATAGTGACAATTCTCTCTGGGCAGCCAGCTTGAAATAGACGAGTGGTTTCAGCAACAGCAAGTCCTTTGTCCTGGCCCGCAGCCATTATGTGATAAAAGCGTCCCCCGCGGGTAACGGTCAGGCCATGGTCAGCAACTTCTTCTTTCAACTCCTGCAGGCGGGGTTCTGCCAAAAACCTGAACGGTTCGCTGAAGTCCCGCTGCCGGGCCAGAAGGGCATCTGCCTTCAAAAGTCCGGAGAGTTCCATGATTTCTTCGACCGTCATGTCTCCAAAACCTCGGAGATTGTATTTGGACCGGACCGATTCAAATACTGTTCTGATATAACTGTAGGGTCTGCCGAACTGTTTACCGTGGTGATCACCCCATTTTTCAAGGGCACCAATATCCGGCAAAGCATAATCTGAAGGGATGAAAATGCCACCACCGTTTTCAGAAATAAAGGGTTCGTTCAAGCCCAGTTTTTTCTGCAGAATTAGCAGCTCCGCTCTTGTTTTGCTTGATGTCAGTATAATAGGAATGGAATGCTGCCGAAGACGTTGCAGGGCCTCTTCAGCACCCTTGAATGAATAGCTGTGATGGTCAAGCAGAGTACCATCAAGGTCGGTGAAAATGAGCAGGGGGAAATCCATTTTGTTCTCCCTGTGTTTGCTCGACTTTTAAATGCAGCCAGCTTTCTTATTTTCTAATGCTTTATTCCTACATAGCATTTTGAAGTATAATTTTCAAAAAAAACTGTTAAGGGTCAGTAACCAGGCTGAGATTATAAGCAGCAAGAGATATGTGGCCAAGAAATGAATGATCTGCCGGTTCCGCAGGCTGTTGCGCAGCAGAGAAAAGCGCAGAAAAGGGCCGTTTTTCCTCTACATTTGTTTTTTGGAAAGGAGTATATCTGGGGATGCCTGCCAGTAAAAGTTGCTGGTGCCATATGCGTTGTTGCAAATAACATTCGAGTTGGCCGGTTTTTTCTGCCGTCATTTTGCGAGATTTTTTTATCATTCCCTGGTGAAAAGCAGTTTCTGTTTAGCGGCATCAGCATCAACAACTATTCTGTCGCCCTCACTGAACTTTCCTTCCAGAATTTGCATGGCAAGCTGGTCCTGGACATAGCGCTGGATGGCACGCTTCAGAGGCCTGGCCCCGTAAGCAGGGTCATAGCCCACTTCTATGAGAAAGTTTTTGGCATTATCGGTCAGAGTAATGGAGAATTTTTTCTCCGCCAATCTCTTGGTCAAAAGGGCAACCTGTATGTCAACAATTCTGGCCAGGTTTTCCTTGGACAGGCCATGGAAGATAATGGTTTCATCAATGCGGTTCAGGAATTCGGGCCTGAACTGCTGGTGCAAAATCTCATTCACCTGTTTCACCATTTCCTGCCTGTTCTGCTCGCCAAGCTCCATAATGAGCTGGCTTCCCAGGTTGGAGGTCATGATCAGAATGGTATTTTTAAAATCAACTGTTCGGCCTTGCCCGTCAGTCATCCTGCCATCATCGAGAATTTGCAGGAGAACATTAAAGACATCTGGGTGAGCTTTTTCAATTTCATCAAACAAAATGACAGAATAGGGGCGCCGCCTTACAGCCTCGGTCAGATAGCCTCCTTCCTCGTAGCCCACATATCCTGGCGGGGCGCCGATCAAGCGGGCCACAGAGTGTTTTTCCATGAATTCCGACATGTCCAGGCGTACCATGGCCTGTTCACTGTCAAAGAGAAAGTCAGCCAGGGTCCGGGCCAATTCGGTTTTGCCCACACCGGTTGGCCCCAGAAAAATAAAGGAGCCGAGGGGCCGGTTCGGGTCCTGCAGCCCGGCCCGGGCACGGCGCACGGCATTAGCAACCGCCTGGATGGCTTCAGATTGCCCCACAACTCTCCTGGACATGAATTCTTCGGCATGGACCAGCTTATCCTTTTCAGAAGACAGCAGGTTATCGACGGGAATTCCGGTCCACTTGGCCACAACACTGGCAACATCCTCCTCATCCACCTCTTCCTTCAGCATTTTGCGGTCCTGTTGAATCTTTGCCAGACGTTCATTTTCAGCGGCCATCTGTTTTTCAAGTTCAACAATTCTGCCGTAACGTATTTCGGCAACCTTACTGAGGTCGCCTGCTCGTTGGGCCCTCTGTTCTTCGACGCCGGCTTCTTCAATCCGGGCCTTTATATCCCTGATCTTCTGGATGACCTCCTTTTCAAGGGACCAGTGCCCTTTCATGCTGTTTAGGGTTTCGTTTATATCTGCCAGTTCACTTTCGAGCTTTGCAAGCCGCTCCTTTGAGGCCTTGTCTCTTTCTTTTTTCAGGGCTTCGCGTTCAATCTCCAGTTTGATTTTCTTGCGCTCCACCTCGTCAATTTCAGTTGGCATGGAATCAATTTCGATACGCAACCGGGAAGCAGCCTCATCAATAAGATCAATGGCTTTATCCGGCAGAAAACGATCCGATATGTAGCGATTTGAAAGGGTAGCTGCGGCCACAGTAGCAGAATCGGTAATCCGCACGCCATGGTGAACTTCATATTTTTCCTTGAGCCCGCGCAGGATGGCGATCGTGTCCTCGATGGAGGGTTCCTGCACAAGCACCTGCTGAAAGCGCCTTTCCAGGGCTGCATCCTTTTCAATGTATTTCCGGTATTCGTTCAGGGTAGTGGCGCCGACACAGTGGAGTTCACCACGGGCCAGGGCCGGTTTGAGCATGTTGGAGGCATCCATGGATCCCTCTGCTGCCCCGGCTCCAACCAGGGTATGTATCTCATCAATGAACAGGATGATTTCGCCTTCGCGCTTCTGGATCTCCTTCAGCACGGCTTTTAGACGGTCTTCGAATTCACCGCGGTACTTGGCACCTGCAACAAGGGCTCCCATATCAAGGGCAACTACCTGTTTATTGCGGAGGGTCTCAGGTACATCTCCGTTAACAATGCGCTGGGCCAGGCCTTCCACAATTGCTGTTTTGCCAACGCCCGGTTCACCGATGAGCACCGGGTTGTTTTTGGTGCGCCTGGAAAGGACCTGAATCACCCGACGGATTTCATCATCCCGCCCGATTACCGGGTCGAGTTTCCCCTGTTTGGCAACATCGGTGAGGTTCCGGGCATACTTTTCCAGGGCCTGGTATTTTTCTTCCGGGTTTGGGTCAGTTACCCTCTGGTTGCCGCGAATGCTGACCAGAGCCTGTAAAAATGCGTCTCTGGTCACACCATGCCTTTGCAGCGTCCCAGCAACCACACCTTTTTCCGCAAGGAGAGCCAGAAAAAGGTGCTCCTGGCTGACATATTCATCCTGCATATTTGCAGCCAGCGAAAAGGACTGGTCCAGCACCTTTTTAAAAGGCTGGGAAGCATACACCTGGCCAAAACCGGAGCCGCTTACCTTTGGCAGGTTATCGATTAAGTGCTTTGCATCATCTTTTAATGAGGCAAGATTGATCCCCATTTTTTGCAGAACGGGAATAATGACGCCGTCTTTTTGTTCAAGAAGAGCTGCCAATAAATGTTCAGGCTTGATTTCCTGGTGGCCATTCTTTTCAGCAATACTCTGCGATTCCTGGACAGCCTCCTGTGATTTCATGGTGAATTTATCAAATTGCATGTTTTCCTCCGCAATTCATACAATATTTTAATCAATTGTGACCAGAGCCCCATGATTCACTCATAATTTGCAAGGTCCAATAAGATCAATACATTCTTAATGTAATGCCCGTCTTGGGAGATCTTTTCACAAGGTAATAATTATGAAAATCATGATTTGGAACTGCAAGAAATGGTAAGTTCGCTCCTCTTGTCTGTCAAGAATTCGAGATAGTTTATAAGAGATGACAAATAAAAGATTAAGTTGCCGCTGATTGGATAGATTAATAATTGAGATAACAGGTTGTTGGCTTCCGGGTTTCCATTGCCGGGTATTTTGTCGCCTGCAGCAGAATGGCAAAAAAATACCCCCGGCAGATACCTGCGCGGGGGTATGGACGGGCAAGAGGGCTTAACTACCCGCAACTTGAGCCGCAGGAGGCACTGCTGCTGCAGCCTCCACTACTAATGGGCTTGGCGGAACTGATTGAGAATCCGGAACGCATGCCGGCATCGATAAAATCAATTTTTATTGATCCACAGGTGTCCAGCAAATTGTTATCAACCAGGAAGGTCAGGCCATCCTGTTCGTATTTCGCATCATTTGCTTTTGGCTCATCCAGAGCCAGTCCCAGAGAGGGGCCTGCTCAGCCACCGCCCATAAGAGCTACGCGCAGGGCAGAATCAATATTGTTCTGCTCCATATACGACTTGAGATTTTGTGTTGCCAACTCTGTTACTTCAAACATTATAAATACTCCTTGACATATTATTTAATCTTAACATCTGCAAGCATTCCAACGGGTGCCAAATTGCAGACAAACCTATTTTTTTATTAAGTCACTAATTACTTTAAGGAACATCGGGAAATAAGTCAATATAGGAAAAGACACCTATATGATGGTTAAATATATTTTTTAGTTATTATTGATGAGTCTACAACTTATATAATAGGGAAAAGAGTGGTGCACAGCTTGCCAGAAAACAGTATATTACCATGATTCTGTAAATTAACGGAACAGAGAAATTTTCCCGGCAGTTGTCATCCTGACTTTTGCTGCAACTAGCTTAAACTGAGCTATACTTGAACAGTACGGTGTGAAATGAAAAAGATTGTTATATCGACTGGGGGGGGTGATGCCCCGGGATTGAATGCGGTTATTTATGCTGTTGTGAAGTCGGCGCATCTTCGCGGTTGGGAGGTGTATGGCAGCCGCAGCGGCTATAAAGGATTGCTCGACCTTGATGAGCTTATGACTTTAACCCCCGAAAAAGTTGAAGACATAACGCCTACAGGCGGCACTATCCTCGGCACCACCAATAAAGGGAATCCTTTTGCCATGCCTGTGGAAAATCTGGCAGGGGAAACCTTGATACGCGATGTTTCAGAGCGCATTCTCAATAATTTCAACCGGATGGGGTTCGCCTGTCATATTGCTGTGGGCGGTGACGGCACCCTGGAGATTGCCCACCGGTTTGCCCAACTGGGCATGCCGGTAGTCGGGGTGCCAAAAACAATCGACAATGACCTTAAGGCAACAAACCTGACATTCGGTTTTGATACAGCTGTATCTACCGCCACAGAGGCCCTGGATCGCCTCCACTCCACAGCCAAGTCCCACGACAGGGTCATGGTCGTGGAGGTCATGGGGCGGGAATCGGGCTGGATTGCATTAAATTCAGGAATATCAGGCGGGGCTGATGTAATTTTGATCCCAGAAATTATTTTTGATATTGACAAGGTATGCGAGAAAATTTCCGATAATGAGCTGCACGGCAAAGATTATGCAATTGTTGTTGTCGCAGAAGGTGCCCAGGAAAAAGAATGTGATGTTTTCTGCAGAGAAGGGGAGATCGGCAGGCAAGAGGTAGTTCTTGGAGGAATAGGGGAGTGGGTTGCCCAGAGAATCAGGGAAAAGACCAAAAAGGATACCAGGTCTCTTGTCCTGGGGCATTTGCAGAGGGGAGGCACGCCGACCACCTTTGACAGGCTCCTCGCCTTGCGCTTCGGAGCAGCAGCAGTCCGCCTGGTTGAGGCGGAAACTTTTGATCACATGGTGGCGCTGGCTACTCCGGAAATGAAAGCCGTGCCATTGGCAGAGGCAATCACATCCAGAAAACTGGTCAACATGGATAATGACAAGGTGCTCACGGCACGTGAGATAGGCATCTGCTTCGGTGATTGAAATCTCTTTTGTGCAATCTCTGTGTCAATCGTCCTAATTGTTTGTGCGTCGGACCACTAGTACGACTCTGCGGAATTTCCTTTTATTTCTTGAACCTTTACAAAAATATCATTTCAATCTTCAACTTCTAAGTAATAAAATTGATTCCATCGGCACAGGTAAAAACCCTCTCATCTGCCAGCTTTTAATATGAATAAAGTCTATGAAATCTACGAGATCCTGCTGGATCACTTCGGGCCTCAGC
>WOR8_10006815_pt1 | contig 10916 bp, 9 predicted proteins | sample DeeMarSeWOR38_10_FD_19890 | JGI IMG/M metagenome (IMG submission 19890)
AACTTCCGTTAGCCGTTCCAACAGCTGGTCTTGGCCTTTCTGTCGCATTATTTTGGGGGAAAGTACCCGATGTTACTGCTCCACCTTTTTCTTTAGGAATTATTAATTCAGCTTTACCTTTACTGGTCCTATTTCATTTTACAACCACCTTTCCTTATGTGGTTCGATCTTTAGCAGCAATTTTAGAGGAAATTGATGTTTATCTTGAAATCGCTGGTCGAACATGTGGAGCCTCATCTTTCACTGCAGCTCGTACGATTACAATGCCCTTATTTCGTTCAGGAGTTGTTACAGCGTTAATATTGAGTTTAGCAAAGAGTCTTAGCGATACTGGAGGGGTCATGGCGGTTTTATCTGCAACCCAAATTTCTGTATGGACTGGAACCGTCTTAATCGGGACATGGAAACACGACATTGATATTGCACAAGGAATTAATCTAGATTTAATTCCGCCTTTAGCCTTTTTGTGTGTTACAATGATATTGGTAGCGCTCATTCTAATGACAATATCACGATTGATCGTTAGAAAGGGAAAAGTTCCAATAAAAAGAGTTTGGACACCAACTGAAAAAAGATTGAGTTCAGGATTTGCTATAAAGGCTAGAAATATAATAACACTGCTTTTTCTCACGATTTTTGTTATTATTCCATCATTTTTCCTTATTTTATATATACCAGTAGGAATAACAGGACCACCACTAATTATTGATTGGGGACGATTCATCCAAAGTATTGTGAATTCCATATTAGTTGCTGGTACCGCTACCAGTTTAAATGTTATATTAGGGGTTCCTATGGGTATCTTCATTGCTCGAAAGAAAAATAAATTCAGTAAACTTTTTGATATATTGGTTGATATTCCTTATGTCGTTCCAAGCTCGGCTTTGGGATTTTCTGTAGGCTTATTTTGGGGTGGACAACAATTCATCTCTAATGAATTGTTCTTTGTAATAATGGCACATGCAGCAATGACTTTCCCGTTCATTGTTAGAAATGTCATTGGAGGACTAGAAGATTTAGAGTTATCATATGAAGACACAGCTAGGACATTAGGAGCAAAATCATTCCATATATTCTCACTCATCACATTACCAATCATAAAATTCTCGATTATAGCAGGTATAATCATGGCTTTTACGAGAAGTGTTGGAGAAACAGGAGCGACTTTAGCTGTTGCTACAAATTTTGAAACTGCCCCTATTTTCATTGTGAATTTAATTAAAGCAGAGCAATATTTTGGAGCTTCTTTAGCCATTATTATGTTAATTATTATTACAAGTCTTGTTATTTTTACACTAAGAGCAATGTTCGGACAGAAAAAGACTATGAGGGCATAAAATGAGTAATGAAAATGAAGAGCTCAATGATAATGGAGCAACAAAAGCATTAGTTAAAGAATATCTCCCTTGGGATCTTGCAGGACAGACCGAATTCCGAAAATATCTCTGGAATTTATATTCTCAAAATTCTATAAAGATTCGCAATTTAACAGTCAATTTTGGCAAGAAAATTGTTTTAAATAACATTCATTTAACTATCCATCCACAAGAATATTTAGTTATCTTAGGACCGACAGGTGCTGGAAAAACAACACTATTGAGAACAATAGCTGGATTAATAAAACCAAAAACGGGAAGTATTTCTCTTGGTAATTTTGATTTATTACAATTACCACCTGAAGATCGTGAAGTGGCATATCTACCTCAGAATTACTCATTATTTCCCTATTTAAATGTACGTGATAATGTTTTATTCTCTCCAAGAGTTAAGAGGACAAAAACTGAAGAAGAAATGTCTCAATTAGTCACTGAAATCTTAGATATGGTTGGGCTAAAAGATCGTTATGATGCCTTTCCAAATGAATTATCAGGGGGAATGATGCAACGATGTGCACTAGCACGCGCTATTGCTGCAGATACAAAAATTTTCCTATTAGATGAACCGTTAAGGGCTTTAGATGCACGGCTAAACATTCAATTAAGAACAGAAATTCGAGCCTTAATAAAAGAACTAGGTATAACCACCTTACATGTAACACATGACCAAGACGAAGCTCTTGCTGTTGCTGATCGAATATTAATCCTAAAGGATGGTAAAATTTCTCAAATGGGGAAACCATACAAAATCTATGATAAACCACAAAACTTTTTTGCAGCTTACTTTATTGGAGAATCCACAATCTTTGAGGGAGATGTTTCAGAAGTTACTGAAGAATGTACATTTGTAACACTTGTTTCAGGTCATAAGTTATTGTGTAAACCCTCGGAATTAAAAATAGGGGAGAATGTAAAGGTTCTTGTAAAAACTGAAGATATTTCCGTAAAGAAGTCAACAGAGGAGGATGAAGATTTTACAGATGATAATTCATTTCAAGGCATAATTTCTGATCAAATATTTCTTGGTAAATTTTCGAATTTATTAATACAGATAAAAGGTCTTCCTCATCCGCTAATTGCACGGATTTCGTCCTATGATAGTGAGATCTACAGGATTGGGTATGAAGTAACTGTGGAGATAAGTCCTCATAGTCTAAATCCTTATCAGAGGGAAAATTAATGCCAAATATTATAATTAAAAATCTTTCTAAGACTTTTGGGCATGTAAAAGCCCTAGTTAAGATTAATTTAGAAATCCAGGATCAAGAGTATGTTGGTATTCTTGGACCATCAGGTTGTGGAAAAACTACCTTAATAAACTGTGTTACAGGGATTGTAGAACCTGATATAGGATCAGAAATTCTTATAGATGGGAGGGACATAATAAATCTTCCCATTGAAGATCGTGGTTTTGCTATGGTCTTTCAAAGTATTACTTTATTTCCTCATATGACAATTAAGGAAAATGTTGAATATCCTAGTAGAATGATTAAAGCTTCAGAGGAAGAGGTGGATAATAGGACTATTAAAGCTCTAAAACTGGTTAATATACTGGCAGAAAAAAATTTATACCCTCGCGAGTTATCTAGCGGAGCCCAACAGGCAGCAGCAGTCGCTAGGGCGATCGCAAAAGGATCTAAGTTATTAATTCTTGATGAACCAATTTCTGCTCTAGATGCTAAAGTACGAACAGAGTTACGTTATAAGTTACGAAGTCTCGTGAAGGAACTTGGATTAACAGCTATTCATATTACTCATGATCAGCAAGAATGTCTATCAATTTCAGATCGCGTAGTATTAATGAAAAATGGGCGTATTCATGAAATTAATACTCCTAAAAATATGTATGAATTTCCTAATTCATTATTTACATTGAATTTCGTGGGGGAGACTAATTTTATTGAGGGATATGTTTTTGATAAATCAAATGGATCTATTGAGCTAAAATTAAGAAATGATGTTATCTTACAAATGAAGAGTCATGAAAATAAGAATATTGGTGAACCGTTAGTTTTAGCTGTAAGACCTGAAAATGTAAGGATCGATAAAAGGAAAAGTGGTGAAGGAAGTATTAAAGGGAAGATAATTGACTCTAGATTTGCCGGAAGTTTCTATCGAATTAGAATTCGATTAAGAACTGATGATATCATACTAGCTGACTTTAAAGGGTCATTAAAACCAGATACATTAGTTTATGTGTCATTTGATCCTTTAAGAACGCAATTGTTTCCCGTTCCCGAAGATGGGTTAATGGAGGAAATTTCTCTTGAGTGAAAAAGAAAAAAGTATACTAAAATGGTTTAAAGAAAGAAGAAATACAAAAATCAAGAGACTACTCTTACAGCATGCGATAAAGGTCTTTGATGCTACTGCAGCTGGCCAGGAATATATGAATATACTCATAAGAGACAATAATCCTCAAGACCCAAGATTAAAATCTATAATAGATCGAATTATAAGATTGGAACATGATGCAGACAATATAGAGATTAGATTAGGAAATGAAATCGCAAAGGGATTTTTTCCGTCAACAATACGCCAAAATTTGTTTCGATTGCTAAAATCAGACGATTCAACAATCAATCTAATGAAATCAAGTATGAAATCATTACAATTGTTGAATAACATAGGTATTGACATTTCTATAGAGATTTTGGAATATTTTAAAGAGCTATTGACTTTAATTCATGATTCTATAAGAATAGTTTGGATTTCGATTGAAAATCTTGGCGAAAATGACGAAATAATACTCTCAAATAAAGAGATGATCCTTGAGAACGAAAAAAAGGCAGATACTCTATTTTTAGAAGTAAAAGAAAAGATTTTAGTTGGAAGAACAGAAAGAGAACCTTTTACAGCCATATTAAGTCTGATCGAGATCGCTACTGATTTAGAAATAGCCACTGATTCTGTTCGTGATACTGCTGAATTCTTGGTTGTTATTGTAAAAATAGGAATAGCAATTAGCGGAGAAAGCAAGTAAAAATATTAAATCTTGATCAATGGATGTATGGAAGGGAATGGATGATTCCTCGTATTTATTAATGAATGATAACCTTTCCCTAATGCAGATGATTTAGATAAAGATATTAGGCATATAGAATTGCTATAAAAAGTAAAAATTTTTATAAAGGGATAATTGAGCAAAAAATACATCAAATATTTTCAAAACATATCAAAGGAAATGTAAAGATTATTTAGAAAAGAAGGATATAGTAAAGTATTTGATTATGGGAAAGGGAAAATATCTGAATTTTCTACCTCATATTCAAGAAAATTTAGAAAAAAATTTTATTTAACTAGGATTTTGGAAAAAAAGAAAAGAATAATGAAGAACTCAAGAAGAGAGAATGAGGGGAAAAATGCTGTATGTGAGACAGTATAAAAAGTATAGGTCCTCCATTCTTCCCAGTGGTCATAAGTATCATCAACCTTACCATAAGCAATAACCTCTCCGACTTCTATGACTGTTTTATCAACTACTATAGTAATCGTGACACGAATATTATCGGAAAGACAGGTGATATTAATTATCAAATAAGAATTAGGAAAAAGAGAGATAGGTAACCCTTGTTCCTCCTTAATTGTCTGTTGCTTTGTCAAAGCAACACATTCCTCCCCTAAAATAGTGAATGTAAGAATGATCTTTTCCAATTTAAACGTCTGAGAACCATTATTGGCAATACCCAAAGAAAATTTGTTTGATGAGTAAAAATCACCATGACCTCCGTCTTCTAATGGACATGAACCCCAGATAAGGGTATGATTGAAGATAACCAAGTCAATACCAAACTCATTTGCAGAGGAAACACTACCAGAGAGAAAAACCAAGGTAAACAAAATTAAAGAAATTAAAGATTTTATTAATATTCAAAAGGATAATTGAATTGTATATAAAGTATTGCTAGCTTTTGGATTTTGCTAATTATGAGGTTTAACAAACTAATCATTTTGGATAAAAGTTAGTCCAAGAATCAAAATAAAACTAACTAGTAAAAGATGAATATAGCTTTTATTTTTATTGTTTTTTATATTTTAACCTAAAATCACTCAGTTATTACTATTCGTAATATTTCTATTTAACAATGGTCTTTTTTTATAATTTTATCTACTGGGATCCACCAGAAAAAGACTTGATAAAAGCTTACTTTCATAAATAGCCTGTCAAATAAAAATAAATTTAATCATCATAAATTATTAGTTATTTTATCTTTTCTTTATAGAAGGAATTGTTATGAGTAAAAATTTTGTCTTTTTTGTTTAAAAAAATTATATAGACATTAAAAAAAGGTTATTCGGATCTTTAAAAGGTGTTTTACCGGCTATTTTTGTTATTATAATTCTTACCCTTTCTGTTTTGCTAATAAAACCTGATTTCAATATTCTCGATAACAGAGAAATTAAAGGGGAGGAAAATGATTTTAGTAAAGAACTTGGTTCCCCTGCTCAATTTATCATAGCATTTTCAATAATTCCATTTGTTATATGGATCTATTTCAGAGAAATTATTCAATATTTATTCTCATTAATTATAGTTTATTTTACGGACAATACTTCATTTACCTTTTGGAAAGAAAAAGATCCTTCAAAATTAAGTAGAAGTTACTATTTCAAAACTATAAGTATCTTACTCAATATCCATTGCATGGGATGCATATCCTCTGTTAGTATAGTGTTTTTACATATATTTGGTCTTTTTAATAATCATAATGGTGTTTCATTCCTTTTAGCTTGGATTGCTTTATTATTAGGTCTTTATATATCCTTAACGGGTATTATAATCCGCTTTCCTTGGAAAAAAGAAATAAAATTAATTAGGAATTTAAAAAGGATTAGTCCAACAATTCATTTTCAGTTATTAATCGCTATTTTAGGGATAATTTTAATACAGATTCATACATCTTTTGCTGATTAATGGAAGGTATCAGAATAAAAGTAGATTTTTCTTCATCCATAAACCCCAAAATATTTAATTTTAAATAATTTGACTCCAAATAATGAAAATACTTCTATGTGCTGATTTCCATGGAGATTTTACAAGACTTTTTCAGATTGCCAAGAAAGCCGATATCTGTATCTGTACTGGTGATATATTTGATTATCATCAATATCCAGATACTTTTTCCTTTCCTTTACCTTTTTACAGCATCAAAGGTAATAAAGAAATCTGGGGAGCAAACGAACTAAAAAGTAGATTGCAGACGTATAATAATTTCCATTGGTTACAAGAGTCTTATGAAGAATTAACTGAATTAACCGGATTATCTTTTTTAGGAATTAATCACAATGAAACAGACAAATTACTTTCAAGGGAATATGATATAATTATCTCTCACCAACCTGCGTATGGGTTTGCAGATCAATGTAGCAATTCTTTCCATATAAAAATGGTTAAGAATTGCGGGAGTAAAAATATTTGGAGATTAATAAGTAAAAAACCTCCAAAACTGTTTATTGCAGGCCATGTGCACCATTTTCAATATCAAATAACTGACACAACAATATTTTATACTCTCGGACCAGCATTGACAAATCCTGTTTTAATACTTGATAATAGTAAGATAAAATTGTTTAATTATTAATCAGGGTTGGTTTTTAAGGTCACGATAATATTTAAGAATTTCATCTATTGTATCTTTCCCTCCAAAACCGAGAAGGAAACCAATAACAAGCCCAATTAGAGGATTCGTTAGTTGTAACCATGTACTAAGAAATAATCCGAGAATAATAGCTAAAACAGCTGAAACAGCGAACTTTGCTTCAAATTCTAATTTTTCCTGTTTTATTTTAGTTTTACGTAAATATTGAGAAAGAAATCCTCCAACTGCTCCTATAACTGCTCCAATAACAACTGATAACTCAAATTCCAATCTTTTTCACCACTTTTAATACTTTTTTAGAAATTTATAAGAGATTTATCCTTCTTTGAGAAGAATTTAATTCTATGAGAAGCTTTTGATTCTCCTTAATAAGTTCCTCAGTAAAGTATGCGAAGAACACGTATTAAATTTACTATTTTTTCTTGAAAACAAGTTCTAGCATATACTCCATTCCAAATTCAGGAGATGTTCTCATTGATCGTTGAACGTTTAATACTGAAAGTCCTAAGGGTGCAAAAATTTTGCATACTTCCTTCTCTGTGTATCCTCGAGAATACATTGTTTCGCCCATAATTTTGACAATAGTTTCTGTATCAAGATCCTCATCAGGCTCAGATGGCTCATTCAAGGATAAATAGAAAGTACCATGATGTCGTAAGGATTGTGCGATCCTTTTTGCCACATCATTGAATCGTGGAGGGTCAAGCAGAAGCATTGAATATGATGCTATCACTCCTCCAAATTCTGCTTCAAAATCCATCTCTGTCATCGATAGTTCCCGAAATTCAGTATTTGGAACATTTTGTTGTGCAATTTCAATCATACGAGAGGATATATCAATCCCAATCACAGTAAATCCCCTATCTACAAGAAATTTTGCAAAAGGAAGTCCAGTACCTGAACCCACGTCTAAGATTCGACATTTTGGCTTCAATTGGTCACAAAAATATTCAAAAATAGGAGTAATTCTACTATAACCACTTTTAGCATAACGATCTGCTACACGATTACATGCTATTCGATTTAATTCAACAATATTACGCTTCATTTATATTAGCATGGGGTAGATTGATTATAATATATCATATCAAAAAAATGAACCTTCCAAAAAATATATGCAAATCAAAAATTAAGAAGAAATAAATTTTCACCAAGAAGATACAATCCTTTTTAAATAGTCTATATTCAAATAATCGGTCGCAAAGGCTTTCTGTTGCATTTTTTTTGGCATATAATGGTCATATCTTTCCAATAGAAACTTCTCATTGGAATCAATAAGCTCATAAGGGGAATTCACCGATTTTACAATATTCTTAAGAAGCTCAGTTAAATCAGATGGATTAACTACATCTTCTGAATCAAATGTAATGAAATATGGTTCAGGGTCAATTCTTGGGGGAGGACGAACATGGTTAATTCCAAAATTTTTTCCAACAAAACGTAAAGCTCGATGTAGAGTTTGATATTCTATTGTACCGACCCAAGGAAATAATGCAAAACGTTTTCCAGACAGTTTAAAAACAACTTCACTATCTAAATGATTTTTCAACGCCCAAGTCCGAGCTTCAGTGATCCGTGCTTTAGCACCATCTTGAAGATAACCATAAAGGGTATTTTCTGATAAGATTAATCGCATCTTCTGAAGAATCTTAGTATGAGTATCAGGACGTCTACCAGGCCAAACATAAAAAGCACGTTCTATTTTTTTTACTAGGAGAAGCTTTTGATGAGGATGAATCTCCGTAACTTCCCACGCATCACCAGTAATGAGAACTGTTTCACCAGGAAACAGCATTTTGTCAATGTGACCTAGTTCTTTTAAAGTTTTTTCTTCTTTAATGCTAAATTCCACAGAATAATAACGAAAAACAGCATAAAAGCGAAAATTTCGAACTATTTTTTCTCCTGTCAATCCTACAATAAGCCCACCATCTTGTATTTGCTCAATATGATTGATAGTAATCAGATGTTGAATTAAATCACGGAAGTCATTTTGAGTGACATTTTTGAATGGCGATAAAGTCAACACACGATGAGCTAGGCTTGCAGGGGATAACTCCCCACTATTAGTAAGAATGCTCATTGTTTGATGATACAATAGACTTATCGGAAATTTTAGCTGAATCGCAGGTTCTATCCATTTTTCTTCTAAATAGAGCTGAATTATACTAATTGTTTGTAAGAAATACCATGGAAGGGTTCGGGTAAAGGAAACTTTATCTGAAGGAGGGTCTTCTGATATAACAAACATCATTTCAGAAGGCCGATCCAAGCGTCTTCCTGATCGCCCAAGACGTTGGACAAAACTCGATACGGAAGAAGGAGCAAGCAATTGAATAATTCGTTCGATTCCTCCGATATCCATACCTAATTCAAGAGTTAAGGTTGCAGCAGTAACATGAGGCTCATCATCATCTTTCATAAAAGACTCAGCTGATTCACGAAGTAAATTAGCGATACATGAATGATGAACATGGTATCGATCAGGATAACCACGGCGTAAAGCAATTTCTCGAAGCCCTCGTGTCACCAACTCTGTTGCTTCTCGCGTATTAGAAAAAATAATCACTTTCTTGCCCAATGTATTTTCAAAAATATATCGATGTGAAGGAAGAGCTTCCCCAAAAACAGGTAGAGTTTCTCTTATGGTAGCTCCGATCCAAGTTGGTTCAAAAAAATGTTCTACTGCCAATCGAATCTTTCGGAGTGGTTCAATAATATCAGGAATAACTACTGGAATATTTGTCCCTGAAGCAAGCCATTTTGCTGCATTAGAAGGATCACCAATCGTAGCTGATAGACCTATTCTACGGGGAATATGGTCAATTTCTCGTGAAATCCTCTCCAATTGCGCTAATATTTGTCGACCACGATCACCCCCCATGAAGCTGTGTACTTCATCAATTATAACAAAACGTAGGTCCCCAAAAATCCGCCGAATTTCAAGCTTTTTGTTTATTAAAATACTTTCAAGACTTTCAGGGGTAATTTGAAGTATTCCACGAGGATTTGCCATTAATTTGTTCTTATGCCGCTGATCAACATCACCATGCCATCTATAAACAGGAATATTAGCCTCTCTTAAAAGATTTTCAACTCGTTTAAACTGATCATTAATCAAGGCTTTTAATGGTCCAATATATAGAATACCAAGGCTAGAAGCAGGGGATACGTCTAATTTAGTTAATACTGGAAGTAAAGCTGCTTCTGTTTTACCTGATGCGGTACCAGAGCATAATAATAAGTGTGAATCTGTATCAAAAATCACCTTTGCAGCTTCAATTTGAATTGGACGGAATTCTTCCCAACCTTCTTGGTAAATCCATTCTTGGATCCAGGGTGTAAGACGAGAAAATTGTTCGGAACCGGCCAAATTTACCAATCCTTTATTATTTGTTTAAGATATGGTAAATCTAAGTTATCATAGATAAATGATTTTTGTTGGAGAGTTACTGGTAGATATTCATCAAATTTGTTAACTAATAGCTTTTCTTTTTCGTCATAAAGCATATATTCTTTTGCAGTAATGACCAATGTTTGAATATATTCTTCTATTGTCTTTAGATCCATTGGTTCGCATTCAAAACGTAGATAGTAAGGAGATTGTCCGCTTATTTTTGAAAATTCTAGAAAATTCGGATCGCTAGTCTTTAAAACACGCTCAAGAGTTCGATATACGTTGGTTCCTAGCCACGGGAACAGACAATATTTACCTTCTGCAAGCATATATAGGTATTGAGAATCAAGATTGACTTCTCGGGCTAATTTTCGAGCTTGATTCAACCGTAAACTCGCACCAGGTTGAAGATAGCTATAATCATTAGTTTCAAAAAGAATATTACGGATTTTTTGAACAACCTTAGTGTGAATTGGAGCTACATCCCCAGGCCATATATAACGCATTCTACCAGCAACTTTTTTTACTAGCATGACTCTCTGC
>WOR8_10007597_pt1 | contig 10916 bp, 6 predicted proteins | sample DeeMarSeWOR38_10_FD_19890 | JGI IMG/M metagenome (IMG submission 19890)
GAAACATTACCTTTACCGATGCTAAAGGAACAGGATCGTTCCCGAATTCAAACAGAGGTATTGTAGGAGCTCCTCTTGATCCGTTATTGACTCCGCAGGGATTTTCCCCGCAGTATATCAGTCCTCTCGAATACAACCAGGCAATCAGAGCAGCAATGAATCTCGATTACAGGTTTGGAAAAGGAGACGGTGGACCGATATTACAGGAGTTAGGTCTTACGCTTTTAGCAACCTATTCAAGCGGTCATCCTTATACATCAGGAAAGGGTGGAGCTGATCTAGAAGGTGATGCAAGAGACAGACAGCCATTAGAACCGTTAAATAATTCTACTACTCCTGCAACCTTCCAGGTTGATATGAGACTTGATAAAACATTTGACATCGCAGATTTATTCGATTTGAATATTTATTTCTACGTTATAAATCTATTTGATATCAACAATATTCAAAACGTATTTCTAAGAACTGGCACTGCTGAAGACGATGGCTATCTTGCCGATCCTGATCTCGGTGGAATACAGGTTCAGACTTACGGACCAGACTTTGCTGCACTTTACAGGGCACTTAATCTTGATTACCATCAGCAATGGTATGCAGCAACAACCGGCGCCGCTTATACAACTGCTCCTGTAATTTACGGACCACCTCGACAGGTGAGATTTGGTATACGTTTAGAGTATTAATAATTTCAACCTGATGAATAATTAAAGGAGTTTATAATATGAATTCAAAAACAATTAGATTCTTACTGGCTCTCTTCCTTGGATTTGCCTTCTTTCTCGGAAGTGCATACGCTGAGGGAGATGTTGGTCAGAAGGGTAATACATTAGAAAAGCCTGGTTCTCCAATCAGAGCTTATATGAATATTAACTTTATTTCTACTGTTATTAAAAACACCGGTATCTCGGATATTGACCCCGTTGAAACAAACTCCGGACTGGTTTATCCAAAAGGAAGCGGTAAAACTGCTGTTTTTCAATCCGGATTAGTATGGGGTGCAATTGTTGACGATCCTGATGTACCTAATATAGGTGGGTCGACCTATCGTGAAGGATTGCAGGGTGGTCAGATAAATCCAGATGGCAGCTTTCCGGATCCGAATTCAGCTGAAGTGAGAATATTCAGGGTTCGCCCCGATGCTGCTCCTGGGACAACTACAAACGATGTAAATGTTTCTGCTGAAGCGCAGGATGAAGTAAAATCTGAAAGCGATATTTTAGCTCAGTATCAGTTAGACTGGCAGGAATGGCCGGCTAATCTTGGTGCACCTTATACAGATGTCGATGAAAATGGTTCTTACGATCCTACTGTTGACATCCCGGGTGTGCCCGGTGCTGACCAGACTATCTGGTTTGTTGCGAATGACCAGGAACCCGGTTTAACACAAAACCTCTATGGAACTTTACCAATGGGTATCGAGATGCAGGCAACCTTCTGGGCTTATGCTCAAACAGGTGCACTAGGTAATATGTTCTTTAGAAGATATGTATTGACAAATAAAACTGATGTTTTAGGCGATCCTAAAACTTTTGAAGATATGTACGTTTGTATGTGGTCTGATCCTGATGTTGGTAATTCTACTGACGACTTTGCAGGAAGTGATACTTTGTTAAGTCTAGTTTATGCTTATAATGGTATAGCAAATGACCCAACATATTCACCACTTCCTCCGCCAGCAGTCGGCTTCGACTTCTTCCAGGGACCGATTGTTGAATCACCAGGAGATTCAGCCATATTTCAGGGTGAATATATACAAGGATACAAAAACCTTCCTATGACAGCTGCTTTCTATTTTACCCGTGGAGATGCAACTGTTACTGACCCTGTATTAGGTTCACCAACAGAAGGTGCTGTGCGAATGTATAGATTCTTCCAGGGCAGAGTTGGTTTAACTGACTTGCCATTTGTTGATCCTACTACCGGACAGCCAACCAAGTTTGTTCTGAATGGCGATCCTATTACTAAAACAGGATGGATTGATGGTCTCCTTCAGGCACCCGGTGATAGAAGAATCGGTGCAGCTTCAGGACCATTCGATATGGAACCTGGTGATGTGCAGGAAGTGGTTGTTGCAGAAATATGCGGTGGTGCAATACCCGGTGTTGATAGAATTTCGGCAGTTGCATTAATGAAATTCTACGATCAGGTTGCACAGGTTGCATATGATAACTTCTTTGATCTTCCAACTCCTCCTCCATCCCCTTCTGTTACTACAGCGGTGCTGGATGGACAAGTTGTTCTCGATTGGTCAAAGGATAATAACAGAGTCCTTGCAACAGAAACTTCTAATATTAAAGGCTATACTTTCCAGGGCTATAACGTTTATCAATTGCCCTCTGCTTCCGCAGGCTTAACTGAAGCTGTTAGACTAGCTACTTACGATCTTGCTGATGGAGTTGGCAAAATAAATGATCTTGTATTTGATCCATCAACCGGTTCAGTTGTTACACTTCCGGTTCAATTTGGAAATGATACTGGAATAAAAAGATATTTATCAATAACGCAGGACGCTATAAATTCCAGACCATTAATAAATGGTGTGAGATATTATTTCGCGGTTACTGCTTATAATTATAATCCCGATCCTTTAGCGGTTCCTAACAACCTGGAAAACCCGCTGCAGATCTTAACTCTTATTCCACAGAGTAACAATCCGGGTGTAACTTTCGGTGAAGGAGTTGGTGAAGAAGTACAAATTACTCATGATGGTACTGCTGATGGTAGTCCTATTGTTACGATTGTTGATCCTACTGCGACAACAGGGCATGAATACCAAGTATTCTTTACCGAACGTGCAGAAATAAGAGATGAAGATGGTAATTGGGTTCCATCGAGTACAGTAATGAGGAGAATGGGGCCGAATGGTACAGATGGCTTAGATACACTTACCGGCTCAACTATAGATATAAGTAGTGTATACTCTCCTCAGGCTGGAGTCGTGGAACTAATGTGCTACTTCAATTATGTTTCTTCTGATGGTAACTGGGTCGATGGAATAGAGATGGATTTTCCAGCCGGAATGGATATTGTTGACTTCCCGACTTTTGAAGCCGGAGGAGGAACAATAGAACCGGTTATTACAGGTGATCCATCCACTGGCTTACATGTGGAAATGGGCGATGTGACTGGTATTCTGTCTGAAGATGGAATCTTTCATGGCGGTGAAGAATGGTCACTTTTTGTTACTGCCTTTACACCACCGCAAAATGTCGATTGGGAAATCTGGGATGACGGTTGGTCAGGTGGAGCAGTTAACGCAGTCGGAACTACTGTTCTTGAAGAAATAGGATATGCTTCAAGGCTGGCTAAATACTGGAACCTCAGGGACGTAACAGCAGGAACGGTTAAACTGGAAAATCAATCTCTTATTGCTGGCGTTGATATATTCCCCGATCGCGATGACATTCCGACTGATTTAGGTGTCAATGCATCTCCTATAGTTGATGGATTCCAAATTAATGTGGATGTGGGATATGAAGCTCCGCTTACAATATCAGCAAACAATCCACCATTGTTGAACGGTGAAGATGTATTTAGTTTTTCCGGAAGTGATGTTTGGTGGACAAGCGATAACTTTATAATATGTGACTTTACCAGATTCGGTTACGCTGATGGAACCGCAGCAACTTCATTACCCTTATATGGAGGAGCAGGCGGAACAATGGACGTGAACATATTGCAGCAGGATTACGAATTCAGGTGGACGGGTGTTGTTGCAGACACTGTGATAAATAGTAATACTCTTTTCTATACACCTAGTGGTGGCTCAATAATCACCCTGTTTGGCGCTAGTGGATATGATCTGATCGATCATCCGCTCAATACGTCAGGTGTCGAGCAATCAATTGCTGTAAGAGTACCTTTTGAAGTGTGGAATTTGGATAATGATGAACAGGTTAACGTTGTTTTCTGGGATAGATCAGGCGATCCTACTGTAGATAGCGGTTCCGTTTGGAATCAACTTAATAGAGAATACATTTGGATAGTAAACACTCCATACAGCGAAGATGTTATAGATGTAACTTCTCAGACTGTTGCCGATAATGCAACCTGGGTATGGGGACCTTACCTATCCACATTAACTATCGGCGATGTTGTAAGAATTAATTATGACAACCCGATTCAGATAGGAATAGATGAATATACATTTACAACAACAGCACCAGGTTACTCCAGCAGTTTAGCTAAAGATCAGGTAGATGAGATCAATGTATTCCCGAATCCGTATTATGGTATTAATACGGAAGAGCTAAACAAGTACAACCGGTTTGTGACTTTCACTCATATGCCGGAACAAGCAAAGGTTAGAATATTTAACCTTGCCGGTGTTCTTGTAAGAACCCTGGATAAGGAAGACCCGGGTCAATTCCTTCGTTGGGATCTTGCAAATGAAGACGGTTTACCGGTTGCAAGCGGCTTGTATATAGCATACATTGAATTACCTGGACTTGGCACAACTAAGATACTTAAACTGGCAATCGTTCAGGAACAGCAAGTTCTTGATAGATTCTAATATTAAGTAAAAGTTTAAAGCAAGGAGTAAAAATGAAAAAAATAATAAAATTAATTTCAGTAATCATCCTGATGCTGGCAGTTAGCAACGTCTTTGCCGGCGGAGGAAAGCGAACAGGAACAGCTGGTGCGTCCGAGTTGTTAATCCCTGTTGGTCCCCGTGGTATTGCCATGGGTGAATCGAACCTGGTTACCGCTAATGGTATTGAAGCATTATTCTGGAATCCCGCAGGCGTATCACATATGCAGAACAATGCCGATGTGCTGTTTTCGCATATGTCCTACATTGCGGATATAGGTGTTGAGTACGGTGCGGTCGCTGCAAACTTCGAAGGTTTCGGCGCTATTGCACTCAGTGTTAAAACACTTTCCATCGGTGATATTCTTGTTACCACAGAATTAAATCCTGATGGAACAGGCGACACCTTTTCTCCAACAATGCTTACGGCAGGCTTATCCTATTCAAGAATGCTTACGGATGCAATCTCTATAGGATTAACTGCTAACTTCATTAGTGAGAGAATGGCAAGTGTAAGTGCAACCGGTATTGCATTTGACTTTGGTGTTATTTACCAGAATCTGGCAGATGTAAACGGTTTAAGCATTGGTGTTGTACTCAAAAACCTTGGACCCGATATGAAATATGACGGTTCCGGTTTATACTACGAAGGACAGGTTAACGGAGTTAATCGTCCTCCAACATTGTATAAAGTTGATTCAGCACCTTTTGAAATGCCGTTTAACTTTCAGCTGGCAGCCGGTTACAGACCGGTTATAGATGAAATGAACTCACTTGAGTTTACCGGTATTTATCAGAATAATAACTTCTCTGGCGATGAAACCAAATTTGGTGCAGAATATGGATACAACAACCTGTTCTTTGTTAGAGCAGGTTACCAGTTTGCAATGCAGGAAGCAGATAATTATATCTATGGTTTCACTGCCGGTGCTGGTATAAATTATGAAATCGAAGGATTTGGTGTCAAAGTTGATTACGCATTCAGAGATGTTGAATTCTTCGATGGAAATCACGTATTTGCTCTAACATTAGGATTCTAATCTATTAGGATCGTGCGAGCAGATGTTTATATCCGTGCGGCTTCCTGGTCGCACGGATTTTTTACTTATCTGGAAGTATTCAAAAAAATGTTTATAAATCATATAATAAAAAGAATTTCCTTTTTTACCCTGCTCTTTCTGTTTGGATTTTCAAATAGCAGCTTATCAGGTAGCTGGGAAAGTGAAAGTAAGGTTGGGAGTGAGAGCAACTATCTATCCTTTTCAATTGCACTATTCGATTTTATTCAGAACTCTCAAACTGCAATTGAAGGGAGAACAGAATTCCGTTTTTACAGAGCATCTATTCCCGTAAAACCCCTTTCCGGATTTATGGCGAATTCGGATGGAGGTTTATTTTTATATGTTGGTCTGTTATATGATATTCCTGTTAGCTCATTCCTGTACGTTACTCCAAGCTTCTCGCCGGGTTTATATTATAAAAGTAACAGTAAAGAATTGGGATTTGCAATAAATTTCAGATCGCAATTAGAGATATCTGTAAAGTTTGAAAATGACTTTCGATTCGGTATAAGTTTTAATCATATCTCAAATGGAACTTTAGGCAATATCAATCCAGGAGTAGAGAGTCTTGCCCTATCCGCACAATTTCCTCTTTAATTAGTTCTTATAGGATTTACTCTGACATTTCCTGAAAATCTTTAATTATTATTATCTTATAGCACTTTTAGATGGTGAAACAAGATAAAAATTCGCAATTATTCTTCCCGTAACAAATGCTGCTGTCGCTGCTACTGCCCCGATGAAATTAAACAGATGTATTGAGAGAAGTAAAGTTATAACAATAGTAATAAACTCAATTGAAGTTGCAATAGTAACCGGTTTAGTGTTTTTAGATGAGACAAGTAAACCTCTTTGTATACTTATTAAAACTGTAAGAGCGGGAAATATTGACATTATCATTAAGGGAACCGTTGCAAAATCAGTTAAGAAATCGGAGAGTCCGGAAACAGTTTTAAACCAAAATTCCGACAGTGGTGTAAATGCAAAAAGTGCCAGCACGGCCGTAAGTGTTGACCCAAGACCGAATCCGAACTTTTGAAGTGGAATGTATCCCTCTTTATTTTCACCTATTAATGCAATTACAACTTCCTGAAATGATAATCCCATCCCTCTGAATATAAATACAAAGGAAGTAATTACAGGCAGCACGGCAAGCGATTCAATTGCCATCTTGCTTTGTCCGACAAAAAACGTTACAAATGGCTGTACTCCTAAACCAATCAGAGAAGTCAAAGCAAGCGGATAGTAAAACTTATAAATTTCTTTATATGTAATAGGATTTGAAATATTAGATTTGTTCTTCTTTAATTGCTGAACAATTTCATTTGTCATTAACCTGCTTGCTATTGCCTCTAACGTAACAGCGGTAGAAAGTGCAGCTGCACCCACTACAACCCCATCAACATCGGTAAAGAGAAAAAAGAAAAGAGCTGTAATTGACATTGAGGCTAATCGGATGATTGTGCCGTATGCTACTCTTCTGGTTAAATTATTTCTTATAAGCAGTCCCTGGTAAAATCTTCGGTAACCGATTGCACCCGGCCAGGGGAGTAAAATTATTGTTGCAAGATGAGTAAGCGTAGAAACTTTCGGAGGCAGACCAATCAGATTTTCTGTTATAAAGTAAAAAACATCTGGAACGATAAGCAGAAGCATCAATAGCGTAATCAATAGGTTTGCTGCGTAGGTAAAATTCTTAAGTTTATTGAATGATTGAAAATTTTTAACCAATGCAGTTGAAGCGCTCATTATCATTATTATTGGAGCTTCAATAATTAATGCAAATGAAAATGCTACACCATATGCCGCAAGGTTAAACTTTGGCTCGGGCATTCTTGCAATTAATGCCGCAATGTAAGGTCCCTCGACGGACATCATAAACCATGTTGCAGCAAGCGGTATCCAGAATATGAATATTTTTTTAAGTGAAAGATTACTTGAGGTATCGATCATATGAATAAAGTCTATATTTATTAAAAACAAAGTTAAAAATATTAAATAAATCATCTGTTCTGATTTTGATTTGAGTTGAATGTTTATTTTAACTTATTTTTGTAAAAAATAAGAGGAGCAGAAGATGAAAAGAATATTAGTTTGTGCAATTCTTATAATAATAACCGGTTTAGTCGGCTGCACGGAAGACAAGACTAACACTGTAACAGAAACCCAGCTCAATCAAATGCGAAGTACTTCTATGGAATTTATGAAGGAACTAAAGGGTATTTTGATTAAAGAGATACAGCAGGGCGGAATAATAAGTGCAGTGGCGGTTTGTTCCGATACGGCTCAACTGCTGACTAATAATTTTGGATTGCAGCGAGGTGTTTTTGTGAAGAGAGTATCATTTAATAACAGGAATGAAAGTAATTTCCCGGATGATTATGAAAAGGAAATTTTAAACAAATTCGCAATGATGCATAAGCAAAATAATCTTACTGAAACTTCTGAAAATATCGAAATCATATCTGGAAACGGGTCGAAACATCTTAGATATATGAAGCCTATTTTTATTCAGGCTGAGTGTTTGAACTGCCACGGGAGTGAAACCGATATGCATCAGGTGACTAAAGAATTAATTGCTGAAAAATATCCAAACGATAAAGCAGTAAACTACAAGCTTGGAGATTTAAGAGGAGCTGTCTCAGTTAAAAAAGTAATTGAATGAATCTTTCAAGCAATAATGCCATCCAATTTATTTATGGATGGCATTTATGCCTAAATAATTTGATCGGTGAAATTATTTTATCAAGAGCATCTTTTTTGTATTAACGTAATCAACTGCAGTTAACGTATAGAAATAAACCCCAGTTGGTAGATTCGAAGCATCAAAAGTAACCTCATAACTTCCAGTTGGTTTGTTTTCGTTCACCAAATCTGCAACCTCGTTTCCCAGCACATCGAATACTTTCAACGATACGAAACCGGTTTCGGGAATTTGATATTTAATCTTCGTACTTGGATTAAACGGATTCGGATAATTTTGTTGAAGTATATATTCTGAAGCAATTGCTGTTGGTTCAGCATCGGTTGGTACATATTCGTAGACAATCAGATTTATGTCATCAATATACCATCCATCTTCTGTAATATAACCATCGGATCTCAAAAGGAACCTGAATTTAATCTGTTCTCCGATATAATCACTAATATCAACACTTTCCTTTACCCATGTTGATTGAATCCCGTCATATAAAGGTTCTCCGGGTGGCTGAAATGACCCGGTTCCCGGATTTGTGTAAATTCCCTGCAAAGGTGTCCAACTACCTCCATTGTCAGTAGAGATGAGAACCTGTCCGTAATCCCAACCTGCCTCTATATCCCACTGAGTTTGGAATTGCAGTTCTGCGCCTATGTATCCGCTTAAACTTACAGGGTTATTCATGGTGAGGGTAGCATTTGCATTATTTGGATAGTTCCCGGTAGGGGAGTCAGTTGTTGAGTAGGGTGCAGAAGTATATTTTTGTGTTGTGGTGCCCCAGCCGCCTGTAGCAACCCAATTATTCAGATTAATTATGCTGTCTGAAAAAGCAATGCTTATTGGTGCAACAAAGAACTGGTAAAATTCACTAGGCGGGGTGCTGCCCGGAGGTGAAAAACCGCCGCCTCCCGATGGTTGGGTCACCACTATTGTGGAATTTTCATCCTGTGCAGCTAAATAGTATTGCACTATTGTACCAAGCTGCTGTCCGGGAATCGTAAAATTATAAGTCCCGCTTGCTTCAACAGGGACTCCTACAACTTCTAAAAAGTTTGACCAGCCTGTGCCCTGATCTCTACGATAATACAATCTTGGTGCATTTACACCGATACCAATATCCATACTGGTTTGGATTGTCGCAGATGTTTCTATACTGTTTGTGTTATCCCGGGAAATAATTGGCGTGTGAACAATTTTCAAATCAAGATTTAAAGCAAAAGTGGCTAATGTACCAATTGCAAGTTTAGCCATTTTGTGATAATAGGGCTGATTGAAATATTGAATTTTATCATTTGTAGTATGATAGTAATTGTTAAAGTCTTGAAAGTCTTCAATTAAGAGTACGGCTCCATATCCGTTAGACCAAAATGATGCGTGATCACTTGCTGATGTTCCCGGATCATCAATTTGCAGGTTTAATCCAATGTTGTAAGATGCATTAACGTCAACCATTTTATCTTTAATATCATATGAATTACTCACAGATCGTGTATGAATTTCAGCTATATCATCATTGTCTGAATCCCAGGCTATCATATCTAAATTTATTACACCCAGAATTGAATCGTTTTGGTTTGCAGCTTGTGTCGCGTAGTAATCACTTCCTACTAATCCTTGTTCCTCCTCGTCCCACAAAGCATAGATTATTGTAAAAGGAAAAGAATAGTTGGAAAGTATTCTTGCTGCTTCGATTACAGCAGCGGTTCCACTAGCGTTATCATCTGCACCAGGTGCTATTGAACCTGAGGGCATATCATCGTAATGAGCACAGATAATATATTGTTGATTCGGAAATTCAGTGCCGGTTTGAACACCGTAGACATTTCTGCAAGTGCTGCTCCAGCTTTGATTAAAAGTGGTCAGACCATAAGAATCTAATTTTTGTTTAATATAATCCGCAGCTTTGTCGTTGCTTGGCTGATTTTTATGCCTTGATATAATTGTATAGGGCGTGCCGCCAATAATAGTCTGAACTTCTCCCGAAAGCTCTTCAACAAAAAAGGTTAATGAATCCAAATTTGTTTCATCAATTATCGATTGAACAATCAACCGCAAAATGTAATTTTAATTTAGTTTTTATTTTACTATCATCATTTTTTTAGTACTGACAAAATCACCCGTTCTCAAAGTATAAAAGTATGTTCCGCTCGGTAGATTTGATGCATCGAATGTGACTTCATAAAACTTCTTTCCCCAGGAAATCGTACACCTTTAATGACACAAAAGCATCAGTTGCTACTGAGTATGAAATTGTTGTAGACGGATTGAAGGGGTTTGGATAATTTTGATTAAGGACAAACCCATTAGCAATATTAACATCTATACTGACCACATTACTGTAACTAAAAGTGCCATCGTAATCAATTTGTTTTAGCCGATAAAAAATTGACCGGGTTTCCGCTAATTCCAAACGATCGGTGTAAGAATAATTGTTTATCTTAGTTGTTGTGCCGTTTCCTTCGACAAATCCAATTGTAACAAATTCTGCTTGATTGTTAAGTGAGCGTTCAATTTCAAAACCATTGTTATTTAGTTCAGAAGCGGTTGTCCATTCTAACTTTACTCCATCATTTAAGGCAATCGCAGAAAAACTTGCAAGTTCGACAGGAACATTGTCGGTTAATTC
>WOR8_10006816_pt1 | contig 10915 bp, 9 predicted proteins | sample DeeMarSeWOR38_10_FD_19890 | JGI IMG/M metagenome (IMG submission 19890)
CCAAGAATGCACTCTGGGCTAGGTCATAAAAGATGAAACTAATATCATCATTGGTCATCTCGACCTCGTCGAATTTCAGCGATGCATTCTCTCTTGCAGCCACGGCTCGTTCTTCGTTGGTTTTTGCATCAGAAAGAAAATATGTTTCAAAGCCGCTCTTGCGCGAACCCTTCATATATGCATTACAATGAATACTCACAAAGAGATCTGCCGCATTACGATTAGCGACATTGGTCCTTTCTTTCAACGACAGGTAGATATCTCGATCTCTTGTTAGAATCACTCTTACTTTCAAAGAATCCTCAAGGAATTGTCTAAGCATCTTGCCAATTGCAAGATTCACGTCTTTTTCGTACAATCCCTGCTTACCCACCGCGCCAGGATCTACCCCACCATGCCCTGGGTCAATCACGATTGAACTGATACTTTCAATCTTCTTACTATAGAAAACGACCTCGGCCTCTCGCTCAATCACTGAATTCACGCCCTGTAAATCCAGTTCAACCGTTGTGTATGTATTGTGCGGTGTCAGTTTCGCACTACTCACCGCCCCAGTCGGCTTCAATTTTGGTTTGGCTTTGTAAATACCATCAATCTCTACGATAGCCTGTTTTGTGGCAAAACGGACGTCAAAGTCGATCGGCCTTGCCCAGGCAAATTTGAGAATTGTTGAATCCGAACGTGTGAGTATTGTAACTCCGTTTATTACAGGCACTTCCGTTACTTTTGTGATGAAAACGAGTTTTTCAAAGGCACTAGCCAGTGTCGTAGTGATCAGCTGCACTGGGAAATACACGTCACCATTTCTGTAAATCGGTGCAAAGGGAATATTGTAATATGCCCCACCGTATTCCATCGTCGTTATGTTGGGGACAATAACGAACCTGCGTCCGTTGCCCGTGAGATACAGTTGTTGGGTAGTGTTATCCATGACGTAACTGACGTTCAACACTTCGGCTACCGGCTTCAAGGAAACATAATCCTGGAGCTCCACTCTTTCCGGTTCAACTAAAACACTGCGTTCGTTACATGTTATCTTGTATTTGTTTGGGATAACACACAGAAGTGAAAGCAATAATAGTGTCATCGCATTATCTTCCTGAACTTGGCAATCTTCCTTTCCTCTTCTTTCTTCAAAATCTTTTCCTTCTTATCATAAAGCCGCTTGCGCCGACAAACACCAATCTTCACCTTGGCATAGCCCCGTTCATTAAAGTATATCTTCAACGGAATCATGGTATTCCCCCGTTGTTGAACAAGACCATACAACCTTTTTATCTCTCTTTTTTTCATCAGTAATTTCCTCTTCCGCTTCGGATTGAGTTTGCCGCTACTACCATACTTATATGGTGAGATATGCAAGTTGAGAACGTACACTTCGCCTTCACTCACATCTCCATAAGCATCACTAATTGATACCAAGCCTTGACGCAGGGATTTCACCTCGCTGCCGGCAAGCACGAGACCGGCTTCGAATGATTCAAGAATGTGGTAATCGTGCAAAGCCTTGCGATTATTGGCCACGACTTTCACCGTTGATTATAGCAACAATATCAAATAAAGTCAAGAGATTACGCTGAAAACTACGCAAAGACGTACATGCGCCGCTGAAGATACACATCATCCACTGCGATGTAGTGAAGTGTTTTGTCGCTCTGAAACGCGCGAAAATAATGGCATTGTTGACAAAAAAAGAATTCTGATTATATTAATCTTAATGATTTCGTTCGACAAAGTATCCAAGGTCTATCAAAAGGACTGGGTAGCACTTCAAGATATCACTTTCAATATCGATAAAGGTGAATTCGCCTTCATCTGCGGCGCCACTGGTGCCGGCAAAACGACTCTGCTCAAGATGATTTACAAGGACGAGGAACCGACACACGGCACGATCAAGGTTTTGAACCAGAACCTTAAGGATGTAAAGAAAAAGGAGATTCCCATATTTCGTCGGAAAATCGGCGTTGTTTTCCAAGATTTCAAATTGCTGCAAGACCGCACGCTTGAAGAAAATGTGGCGTTTTCTCTAGAGGTCACGGACACTCCAGCGCGCGAAGTAAGAAAAAAACTCATGGAAATTTTGACGTACTTACGTTTAAGCCATAAGAAGTACGCGTATCCTTACCAATTGTCCGGTGGTGAGCAGCAAAAAGTCGCTATCGCACGCGCTTTAGTCAGAGACCCATATATTCTCCTGGCCGATGAACCTACCGGCAACCTGGATGCAAAAAGCTCTGAGGAAATCACGAGTATTCTGGAGGATATAAATTACAAAGGTACTACAGTCATCATGGCGACCCATAGCATAAGTTTAGTCAGGAAGATGAAAAAAAGAATGCTCAGAATCGAGGATTGCCGTCTTGTAAAGGATAAGTAAACATGTCACTACGTATTGGGATAAGAGAAGGTATGCGCACAATTACCCGCAATGGTTCACTATTCTTTCTCTCACTCCTGGTTGCCGCCATATCACTTTTCCTTCTGGCACTGTTTTCTTTGGTCACCGTAAATCTCTACCAGGCAATAAAAATCCTCGACGAGAAAATTGAAATCATCGCTTTTCTGGACCAGCGCGCCGATGTCGATGTCCTGAAGGAAAATATCGAGAAGATAAAAGGTGTCGAGCAGGTAATCTATGTATCTTCAGAACAAGCTCTGACCGAGCTGAGAAATGAACTACAGGATACCGAGGAGATACTAACCGTCTTCGAGGAAAATCCTTTGCCGGCATCATTCCGTATTGAGTTAGAAAGCAACTTTCGCAATGCACAGGGGCTGAATGAAATCAGTGGTAAAATCATGCTCCTGCAGGGTATCGATGAAACCCTGTATGGAGGTGAGTTAGTTGATCAATTGAAAAGAGTCACTCGCGTCATCGTTTTGTTCGACTTTGGCCTTCTGGCAATCATTATTTTCTCGGTCATCTTCGTTATCTTTCAGACAATAAAATTGACTATATTTGCCCGCTCTACCGAGATCGAAATAATGAAGTTAGTAGGCGCATCCGATAGTTTCATTGCCATTCCCTTTACCTTTGAAGGTATTGTCCAGGGAATGATTGGCGGATTTATTGCCTTCTTGCTGACCGCGATTACTTACCGTGTCTCAACTTTCTTCTTTGATAATGTCTACTTCCCGCACTGGTGGTTCTTGCTCGGCACGATCCTGGGCGGCATGATATTCGGAGTCATCGGGTCGAGCTTTGCAATGCGGAGATTCTTGAAATGAACATACTGATAATCGCTTTATGTATGGTCTCCCAGATTACCGAAAAACAAGAAGAATTAGACCAGTTGAAAACAAAGTTGACAACAGTTAGGCAGGAGATAACTAGTCTGGAAAAACAAAAAGTCGGAACACTAGCGCACATTGAGAAAATTGATGAAGGCATCAATTTGACAATCCAGTACATTGACGAGCTAACCGCCCAAGAGAGCCGCGAGAAATCTCGAGTCGTCGAGTTGGAAAAGGAAATCGCGCGGTTGGAGTCCAACATGAAATTGAAGAAGGGAGACATGCGCACGCGCATGGTACGTCTATACAAATGGAAACCATTCTACAAGATGAATGTCCTCTTTTCCTCAAAATCCCTACCTCAAATACTCTCATCCTCTTATTATCTGCAGCTTCTCGCAAAAAATGACCAAAGGGCGCTTTTCGATTTTGAACAAGACTGGAAGCGCTATATCGCCGATAAGAAGATACGTAACGATCTTATCAACACACTGGAACGCAGAAAAGACGAGAAAGAAGACGAGTTAGCGCGCCTCAATGACGAGCGAAGAAAGAAAAAGCAGATCCTAAACCAAGTGGCAAAGCAAGAAAACAAAAAGCGAGCGTTGGAGAAAGAACTCAAGAGTGCCCAGCGCAAACTCGAAGATCTTATCGTGTCACTCGAAAGGCAGAGAGAAAAGGCCCGCAGCGGGACCAACTATTTGGAGGCAAATCGTGGCAAGTTGACCTGGCCCTGTCACGGTAGCGTGATAACTAATTTCGGCAAAGTCATACATCCTAAATATAACACAACAACCCGTAACAATGGCATCGACATCAGTACGAGCTATGGTGACAACGTTTATGCCGTGGCACCCGGTAAGGTCGTCTATGCGGATCGTTTCATGGGTTACGGAAATATGGTACTTGTCGATCATCTGGACGGATACTATTCGTTGTACGGACATCTGGCCGAGATGCTTGTCAACACCGGCGACGAAATCGGTGCGGGCAGGATTGTTGGTAGAGTCGGAGAGAGCGGTTCGTTATCTGGGCCGATACTACACTTTGAACTCCGCAAAGACGGCAAACCAGTGGATCCGATGGCGTATTTGGACTGACGCCAAAAAATCCTAAGTACTAAATTCTAAATACTAAACAATACCAAATGACCGAAATCCAAAATTCAAAACAGTTTCGTATTTCGTGCTTTGAAATTTGAATTTGTTCGGAGTTTAGAAATTAGGATTTAGAATTTAACAGTTACACAGCATGGTTAATAATTCAATTACATAATTATTTCAACTAGACCGCTAGTCGTTGCTCGGTTTCGAAATGCGATACGGTTTCGTTAAACGGTGTCGCTAAAGAAGCAACTTGCGCCACGAAGCCGAATTTCCTACCGAAGCGCTTTTCGCAACCGACCAACGCATTCAATCTTTGTCGCTGTTTTGGATTTCGTGCTTTGAAATTTGAGATTATTTATAGCTTAGAGATTAGGATTTAGGGTTTAATCGCTACGTGGTAGCGATAATCTTCTGTGCTCTAATGAGGTATGCAGTATGTGTTATGCCCCTCTCGCGCGGCCTGACGCCCTGCAAACGTACTAACATCTCTCGTTCAATGATTTCTTTCACTTTAGTACGTTTGAAACTGCACGCCTCAAGGGCTTCGATTGTCCTTTTGACCTGCTCAACATTCGGACTCCAGCTCACCAGATGGTGGCCGCCCTTCAACGCCACAGCCGCCTTGGGAACGATCGCCCAAGGTTCAGGCACATCAATGAATATCGCGTCGATGTCGGTTTGGTTGAAACCCTTCAGGGCAACATCAACACACGTGAACTCGACATTTTGCGCATAACCGACGCGTTCTATGTTTTTCCTTGCGTTTTCGATGAAATCTTCGCGCCGCTCATAGCTGTAAACGATACCATCCGGTGCAACGAACTTCGCCAATACCATGGTTAGAGCGCCACTGCCCGTACCTATTTCGATTACACGTGAACCAGGTCCGATTGCCGTCTCGAGCATGAGATAACCCAGATCCTTCGGATAAACGATCGTGGTTGTCCTTCTTGCCTTCATCATTAGATCGGCAGTGCTCGGCTTCAAGCAGTAGAAATCCTTACCCAAGTGCGTCTTGCCCACGAAACCATACGGCTTCTTGACAATATCGCTGAGGTCTAAATCACCCAGATCACTTGACATTCTCAGACCAGAGACAGCTTGCGCAAGAAATTGCCTCTTCTCGTCAAGATATATCAAAACGAGGTCTTTTTCTTTGATGAGATTGTCAAATTCTTTTGTCATACTCATCTCAGTATACCGCGAAACAAATCAAAGTCAATTCCTAAAAAAAACGAAAGTTTTACGTTCATCGGTTTTGAAATGCGATACGGTTTCGTTCAACGGTGTCGCCAAAACCGGCTTGAGTTACGAAACCGAATTTCCAAACCGAAAACGCTTCTCGAAACCGCACAACGCGACGAATTTTGTCACTGTTTTCAAAGTTTGGAATTTCTGAGTTTTAGTTTATTTGCAGTTTGGAGTTTGAAGTTTGCGATTCAGGAATTGTCAAACTCTACGTTTTGACAATTCCCAAAGCATTTCCTATTACTTCAAACTTATGCAAGCAAAAATCGAGGTCTTCCTTACTGTGTTCAACTGAAAGGCACAATCTAATGCGTTCCTTTTTCTGAGACACGATGACCTGCTCGTCGATTAACCGCCGCGTGAATTCACCGGCCTCTTCGTTGTTACTGAATGAAACTACAACGAGTGGCGTTTCACTGACGGTTTCAAAACCCATTTGCTTAAGGTTGGTGATAAAATAACGGCTATTCTTCCATAGTTTGTTGTAGACTTCCTTGCTTTTTGTCCTGTCCTTGATGATTTCCAAGCCCGCAAGGTTCACCGCGAGCATAAATTGGGGGACGAAATCTGTAATGTGCCCAACATTCTCCCTTATTTTGTTAATCAGGTATTTCTTAGCACCGACATAGCAACCGAAACCTCCCAAGTATCTACTAAAACTGCCAATATCGATATTAATATCTTCATAAGCATTACAGAGATCAACAAAACCCCGTCCTTCTCGACCAAGCAGTCCAAATGAATTCAATTCATTCGCAATAATGATACATTCTTTCTCTTTAGCTAATTTCACTAAATTATTTACGGGCGCAATATTGCCCAACCACTCATATATTCCGTCGATGAACATCACCTTCTCGGAATACGCATCAAGCCGTTTCTCGAGTTGATCAATGTCGTGAAAATCGTAGTATTCAATATGTCTATATTGTAAAACATTCATCAAACTCGGAGAAGTTTCATAATCAATGAAGAACGTGGTTTTCGGACCGAAAATCGAAATTAAGGCAAACGTCATGGAAATTTCATCTGGGAAAAAAAGCAGTGACTCTAATCGTTTTACCTCGAGCATGAAGTCCTGTAGGTTCGCCATTATCTCAGCGCGCGCATCGGTGGGTACAATTCCCCTTGCTTCAATATTCGTACGCGCGGTCTCTCTCAAGAATTCACTGTTCTTGAGATGTAAGCAATCAAAATGGAGGAAATTCAGATACCGTTTGTTTCCATACACGAAAGATGGTTCGGGCGGAACCGATTCAGGAATCTTGCCTTCCTCACTAAAAAGATGTACCTGGAATGGCTTCATGCTACATTCCTCCCACAACACTTCTTGTATTTCTTACCGCTTCCACAGGGGCAAGGGTCGTTTCGACCAACCTTCTTAGTCGCGGTAACAGTGCCTGGGCTAGACCTTGCAGCACCTGATTGTGCGCCTGCTTGCCCTGCCGCTTGCGCGGCTGTCTGCGGTCTGACACTTGGCTTGTATTCATGTGTCTGTTGTGGCTTTCTTACCCTCGCTCCTGGTCTGGGCTGGGCTCGGAATACCAGCCCTGATGCATCTCGCGCCATGTCCCGCTGCAATTCATCGAACATCTTGCGAGATTCAAATTTATACTCAATCAGCGGGTCTTTCTGCCCATAAGCGCGCAAACTGATACCTTCTCTAAGTGCATCGAGCGAGTATAGATGGTCGCGCCATTTGCTATCAACTGTACCAAGCAACACAAACTTAAGCAAGTCATGGAAAACTTCAGGCTCGAATTCCTGTTCACGCCAGTTTAGCTTTTCTTTCGCTCTTTCCAGGAGTAGATCAAGCAGTTCTTCCTGCTTCATTTTTGGAATTCGTTCCTTGGGTATCGTAACGTCAGTCAAGAATATCAGGTTGAATTCGCTCTTGATGCTTTCCCAATCCCATTCTTCGGAATTAGTTTTTGGGTCAGTATACTTCATCAGGATATCCTCAACTGCGTCCTCAAAGAAATGAATCGCCCTTTCCTTCAGATTCTCCCCCAACAGGACCTCATCCCGTATTTTGTAAATCACTTCGCGCTGCTTGTTCATCACGTCATCATACTCAAGTAAATGCTTTCGCACCTCAAAATGATTTTCCTCGACGCGCTTTTGAGCATTGGCAATCGCTCTGGTAACGAGCGTATGAGTCAATGGTTTCTGGTCACCACCGCCGAATCTATCCATGATTTCGGCGACCCGATCCGAACCGAATATCCTCATCAAATTATCTTCCAACGATAGGTAGAATCGTGACGAGCCAGGGTCACCTTGCCGACCGCTCCGACCACGCAACTGATTATCAATGCGTCGCGATTCATGCCGCTCCGTACCGATTATGTATAGACCGCACGGCAGGTCTTGCATACACTCTTTTTTCTGCTGATGTTCACAATTGGAACAGTCCCCATCTAAGCACTTGATACAACACTTGCTACATTCAACCACGCCTTTACCCAGTTTGATATCGGTTCCGCGGCCGGCCATATTGGTTGCGATCGTCACGGCGCCAGGTTGCCCAGCGCTGGCAACTATCACGGCTTCTCTTTGATGGTGTTTTGCGTTGAGCACTTCATGGGGCACACCGCGCCGCTGCAACAGTCTCGACAACACCTCAGAAACATCAACCGATGTTGTACCCACGAGTATCGGTCGTTTCTTGGCATGCCACCTCACGATTTCGTCGATTATAGCATTGTACTTCTCGCGTCTGGAACGATATACAACATCTTCATAATCGGGACGGCGTACCGGTTCTTTGGTCGGAATCTCAGCCACATCCAGTTTGTAGATTGTCCAAAATTCATTTGCTTCGGTTGCGGCCGTACCGGTCATGCCGGCGAGTTTTTCGTACATCCTAAAATAGTTCTGAATCGTTATCGTGGCAAATGTCTGAGTCTCTTCCTGGACACGTACCTGTTCCTTCGCCTCGATCGCCTGATGCAAACCATCTGAGTATCGCCTTCCAGGCATCAGCCGACCGGTGAATGTATCAACGATGATAACCCTTCCGTCCTGTACTACATACTCAACATCCCGTTCGAAGAGTGAATATGCTCTGAGCAATGCTCGCAGATTTGCCAGCGTTTCGTTCTTAGTAGCATATTCCTGGTAACTCTTTTCCTTAGCGAAGATTTTTTCCTTGTGTGTTAGGTGTTCATCCTTGTCAATCTTGCCGATTGACTCACTCAGATCAGGGAGCACGAACATCTTAGGGTCATTAGGAGCAACAAATTGACGACCCTTCTCGGTCAGATCGACTATGTGCGATTTTTCATCGATTACAAAATACAATTCATCGTCTATTCTTGCGAAGGTTTTCTCACGCAAGAAATTGAGTTCGGTTTGTTCGATGAGTTTCTTAACGCCGGTCTCCTGCTCTAATTTCAGAAGCTGTTTATTCTTGGGTGCACCCCGACGTGCTTGCAAGAGCTTTAAACCGGCTTCTGTGTCTTTACCCTCATCAAGTAATTTCTTCGCTTCGGCGACTACTCTATTCACCAAAACTGTTTGCGCAGAATTCAGCCGCTGGACAATCGGGTTGAGTTCATTGTACGCTTTTGTTTCGTGTTCAACCGGGCCGGATATGATAAGTGGTGTTCGTGCCTCATCAATGAGAATACTATCGACTTCATCAACGATTGCATAGTGATGCCCGCGCTGAACCTTGTCTTCAAAACGCCAGACCATGTTGTCGCGCAGATAATCAAAACCGAACTCATTGTTCGTACCGTAAGTAATATCACAACGATACGCCTGAATCCTTGCATCCTGTTCCATACCCTGCTGAAGTACACCCAGTGTCATGCCCAATGATTCGTAGACCGGGCCCATCCATTCGCGGTCGCGCCTTGCCAAATAATCGTTTACGGTTATAAGGTGAGCGCCTTTGCCAGACAGGGCATTGAGATAAAGAGGCATGGTCGCAACCAGAGTCTTACCCTCACCAGTCTTCATCTCGGCGATTTTACCCTGATGGAGTACGATGGCACCGATCAGTTGCACGTCAAAAGGCACCATATTCCATTCGGTTTCAATGTCCACAACCGGCCATTTTTTGCCCAGGAGCCGGCGGCACGCCTCTTTCACTAATGCAAACGCCTCGGGCATAATACTATCAAGGTCTTCACCGTCCTTGATGCGTTTTCTGAAGTCTTCGGTGTGTTTGGTGAGGTCAACGTCCTTTAATTTCTCGTAGATTGAATTGATTTCATCGACTCTCGGCCAAAGCTCCTTGAGCTCACGCTCGGTCTTTGTACCGAAAACCTTACCTAAAATCTTTTGCAGCATATTTTGTCCAATTAATTATATGGATTAATATCATATTGTCAACAAACACCACGAAAAATCTACCATTTAGACAAAATCAATGTACTTATGTTTAGCAAGACCAACCTGCCAGTCCTCTCCCTTGATGGGAGAGGATTAAGGTGAGGGTGTAATAATATCAGTGTAATCTATCTTTGTAAATCATCGTCGCGATTTTTGTACAAATCTAAGATTTGCTGACAAAAATCAGCATCCCGAGGGACGAGGGGAATCGATGGATGCAGTGCATCCAATGACACAATGACTCAGTGACATAATGACTTGCTACCGTATTATTCTTCGAGTAAGTCCGCCTGAGGCGGACGCATCGAGAAGATGCCCATCACGTATGACAACACGAATTACCCGTTGACATTGTGATCTCTCCACATATACTCAAGAAGCATAACATGGAACTCATTGGTGACACTATCCTAAACCTTCAATTAATATTGGATTACGGATGAAGAAAACAAAAAACCACAGAAAAAAGGCAAACAACTACGCCTTCATAGACAGTCAGAATCTTCATCTCTCAATCCGCGAGCAAGGTTGGAATATCGATTTTCGGAAATTCAAAAATTACCTGAAAGATAAGTACAATATCACCAAAGCTTATCTATTCATTGGCTATGTGGCAGAAAATCAAGGCATGTACATTCAACTACAGAAGTATGGTTTTATCCTGGTGTTCAAACCAACTTTAGTACTTCCGAGTGGAAAACCCAAGGGAATGTTGATGCTGAACTCGTCCTCCATGCAATGATCGAGTACGAAAACTACGACAAAGCCTTAATCGTAACGGGGGACGGAGATTTCCACTGTCTTGTCGATTATTTGCTAAAGAATAACAAGTTGCTAAAGCTAATGATCCCAAACAAATGCAAATTCTCATCTTTGTACCGAAAAATGATGGGCAATATTGTTTTCATGAATGATCTACGCTGCAAACTTGCGTATGTACGGAAAAAGAAATGCAAATAAAAAAGGAGGCATTACCGCGGGACAAA
>WOR8_10009893_pt1 | contig 10914 bp, 16 predicted proteins | sample DeeMarSeWOR38_10_FD_19890 | JGI IMG/M metagenome (IMG submission 19890)
GAGGGTATTCAATGAGTTCTAAAATAGAAACGGTTTATGAATATGATTTAATTATCAAAAGCAGGAATAGCCCTGGTTTTACTACTATTGATTTGAAGAAGTTAAATGAAATTGACGATAATGTGTATATCTGGTACAAGGATGTGAAGGAGGATTTAAAGAAAATAGTGGAGGATTTAGATGATAAAACACTTTGACTGGAAAAAGAATAACTACAAGTTTTTAATGGGTTTTAAATCCCCGAAACTATTTTGCCCGGAATGTGGCGAGAAGATGAAAGATATAGGAGCGGGGGAATCTATGACAATGGTTGCATATAATTCTCCGCCAGGTCACAACCATGATGATAATTGCAGAAAAAGGGTCTATGGATGCGAAAATGGGCATTTATTGACAATATCAAAGCGTAATAGATGTCCTGCATGTGATTGGGTCGGGAAAGAAGATTGTGATTGTCACTATGGGAAGAAATATGATGAATGGCCAACATAAAATAACCGAGAGGGTGTTTGATGGGTTTTAGTTGCAAATGATAAAATACTTTGACTGGAAAAAGAATAACTACGAGGTATTTAGAATTTGGCTTTCAATTAAGTACCCCGATATTGCCTTTATAGATGCTTTAAATGAAACAAGCATATACTACAAATTGAATGAGTTTTTAGAATGGTATGCAAACAAGATAGAAGGAGATGGTTGGGAAATTGTTTCAATTGATCCGTTTTTTGCAAGAGAAAAATTAGGGCGAACCCTGCAAGTAGCTCCCCCTTTCAACATAATTTGATATAATTTTTTCGTAATTTATATAATTTGATATATTCCCACAATATTTTTTATCCCTAACTGTGCAAAATTTGCACACCAACACCCCAATTTACCAATCAACTGTGCATTTTTTGCACACTAAATAAAAAATGTCTTGACAAGTTATTGTCTCCGGTGGTAAGTTTGGCAAAAACCCGATGCCGTGGACAGAGAAACAGCGACGAGCCGCTTTCGCAGCAATTAGTGGCAAAAAGGGCAAGCTCAAACGCAAGCCCAATAAAGCTGTAACCTCCATGATGAAATCAATGACCCTCGAAGAACTTCAAGAATTCGCACACCATCCAATTAAAAAGAAAAAGCATGGATAGAAGAAACTTTTATAAAAATATGTACTTAAAAAAGAAAAAAGGATAAGTTATGAAAAAATTTATATGGTCTGTACTGGCGATAGGGCTTGTTGTTGTTCTAATTACATCCATATTCCCACAACAAAGCGAATATATATGGTCCTACAATGGATGTTAATGGGATTGCCACAATCGATAGCCTTGTCACATTCTCCGACTCTGTTGTATTCACTAACGATCTTATTGTTTCGGGAGATCAGATTCTTATTGTTGGCGTGGATACGCTTAATGTAACCGGAACATTCACGTCCGGCACGGGATTCTGGGAGGGCGCACCATCAATAGCTTCCAATGATCTGACAAAAGCCTATTTTTATACAGAAGATTTTATGGGAGTTGCTCTTGATTCGGCTAATACCGGCTCTACGGCGGATGGGCAGATCGGAACGAATGCTCATTTGGCAGGTTGGAAATGGGCTGGCGATGCGGGGGCAGTATTCGCTCAATCGGCTATTAGTTTGGGCGGAATTATTGCAATTACTCCGGCAACCGGCTCGAACAATGAAACCTATCATCAATTGGGTGAATTGGGTACAGAAGTTTTTATTGAATACACTGATTCGAGTTACCTGCGAAGCTGGACTGAGTTCTATTTTGCTACCGATGCTGTTACCGATGCAGGGATTATATTTGTAGGATTAGCCGGAGAAGGTAGTGCGGCTGCCGATTTCCTGAATGATTCTGGCGCCGATATTGCCGATAAGGATGTTTATGGATTTTGTGTATTTGAAGCAAATCCCGATACCTTAGAATTTATTTATCAAACCACTGGTTCTGGATTTGGGCGTGATACACTAAGGGCATTAACGGCAGGGCAATATTACAGATGTGGGCTTTATTTTGATGGCGATACCACGCTCGCAGTCTGGGTGGATGATACACTGAGGGTTAGCCATTCAGTATTAGCAACAGGGTCTCCCAATGAGGAAGAATTGTCTCCTATTATAGCAGTTAAAAATGGTGCAGCCGATAAGACGGTTAATGTAGACTGGATTAAAATGGTGGTCGAAAGACAGTGACCTTTTATTGCCATTTATGCGGATTATGCTGTACGAAAATGGATATAGTATTAGATACAAAGGGGAAACCACCACAAGTGCAAAAAATGATAATGGAGTTTCCATATCGTTTTGACGTGAACGGAGTTTGTGAAAACCTGGATGAAAACAATACATGCAAGGTTTATGAAGAAAGACCGGATATTTGTAATATTGAGAAATTTAAAGAACGGGCATTCCCCGATATTGATGAAGAAACCTTTTTTGAACTTGAAACTAATGTATGCAAATTATTAATGAAAGAATCGGGTAAATATACTGAGGAAGACATAGAAGATATTTATGCAACCCAAGAATAATAACCCGACACAGCAACAACCAGCACCTACGCGCTACGATATGCAGTATAATAACGAAAGAAAAACTGTTCTTCTATGGGTTCAGGGCGCTTCAATGATGGAAATGCCATTTGATATTTTTAAAAAATTCTATTATGCAGCCAATGAAGCACACAAAGCAAACCAGAGAATAATTCCAGCAAGAAAACTTCCACCTAATTTAAGAAGCTAAATGTATTATTATCTTCAAGAACATAAAGACACCCACAGGAATGTATTAAAACTACTGAACCTGATAACAGAAGGCGTATTAATTCCTGAGCGCTCCAAGGAAGATGATAAACAAATCATTGAGATTAGAAAAAAACTGTACCCTTTAGAACAGGCGAAAGGCAAACATTTCTATTTTCCGAACGAACAGTCGAAGAAATTTCATTTGCAACCGCATACTATAAAATTTATACGTGGGGGGAATCGTGCTGGGAAATCGGCTGTATGTATTAACGATATAGTTGCTCAGGCTGAAGGCTATCACCCCATGCAAAAGCCTAATTTAGAACGTCTTTGGAAAGAGGCGGTTGACAAGTGGGTTAGAGAACAATGCGAATATCTGCTTGATAACAAACTATGGATTAGTATGCCACCGATTAAGGCAAGATGTGTCGGTATGGACTTCCCTAATTATGTGGACAAGGTGTTAGGACCCGAATATATTAAATGGGCGACCGAGGCAGAAGTTAAAACCATAGCTTATGATAACGAAAAACAGCGCAAAATCGTTTGGAAAAACAAATCTCAGGTTGAGTTTATGACTTATGCGCAGGAGGTTATTGCTCATGGTGGTGCTGCCATTGATGTTTACCATTTAGACGAAGAACCAACCGAGGGTCATTATCAACAAGCATTGATGCGTATTATCTCAACAAGTGGCAGGATTTTATGCGGGATGACCGCAGAAAAAGGTGTATCGTGGACAAAAGATGTGATTTATGACAAGGCGGAAAAAGGAGACCCAAATATATTCGCCATGAAAATGTCTACTTATGACAATCCAATAGCAACGCCAGAAATGATTAATATTGTTAAAAGTCTTTGTTTAAACGAAGCCGAGGTTGCAATTCGTATTCACGGTGAAATGGTGGCAAAAGGCGGGAATGTGTTCGAGAACTGGAAAGATGATTATCCTTTTGTAATTGACAGATTTCCTATCCCGCAAGAGGGTGGAATGCTTGTTATGGCAATAGACCCACACCCCAAGCTCCCCCACGCCGTATCATGGATTTGGATTGATTTACAAAGGCAAACAGCAGACCGCTATCCAATATTCAGGGATTTACCCAATATGTTTGTAGTTCAGGAATTGTTTGAAAAAGGAAGCGCCTATCAGTTGGCAAGATACATTGAAATAGTTGAAGATCGAATGGGCAGAAAACACGATATTTCAATGTGCGATCCGAGAGGTTGGCAGGAATCCCAAGAAGATGAAAATGCACGTTCCATTGTGAGCCAGTTAAACGATGCGAAGATATATCCCATAAGGGGAAGCAAAAAACTTGAGGGTGGGTTATTAAAACTTAACGAATGTCTTAAACTTGAATTTGATATTGCAACCGATACTAAAGGGAATGTTGAGATAATAAAGCGTAACTTCCCGCAGTTAATGATATTTTCAGACCTGAATCACCATAGATATGAATACAAGAATTATCGCTGGACCCCCCCACCCATGACCCGTTCGGGTGAAAGCAAGGGAGACCCACAGAAACCGATTGACAAAGACGACCACTTTATAGAGAATGACAGGCGTATTGTAGAATGGGCAAGAGATCAGGAATTTGAGATATTCGATACACCTGAATATAATGCAAAATTAAACTATACCGTATATGGTAATAGAATGGATATCACTTTTGAACCTGAAGAAGAATCGATGTTAATTGGAGGATGAGGTATCAAAATGACCGAAATTAAACCAAAATACGGCAGATTTTATAATTAACAATCCAATAGGTGCGGTCAGTGGAACTATTGAGATTCATTTTAAGGGTACAAAGTTTGAGTTTAAGTATCAAAACATGAGGGTAACTGAGTAAATAATAGCTATTAAATAATAACCGACCAATACTTGTTTGTAAGCCGGTTTCTTGAGGAGTCGCTAAGCGTCTCTTTGAAGATTCCGGCTTTTTTATTATAAGGAACTGAAATATGAAATTTGCGAGACTTTATCCGATTGAGTTTACTTTTCGAGGTGTTGTAGAAGATGGAGAAAACTTGAATGAAAAACAACGGCTCGAAAAAGCGGAAGAATATCTGAAGCAAGATAAACCAAGCGTATTTGTGGAAGAAATCAAGGAAATGGCTGGTTTAGAAAGTACCAGCTTGGAAGACTATGTTTATCGGGTTAAGGGATATTCAACAGATAGATTCATAAGAGAATAAGGAAAACACATGGAATATATCGAAGCAAATGTCGCACAGCGACGAGAAATTGCAAGGATGATTCAGCAAAAGTTAAGGGATTTACCAAAGGTGAAGAAACTGGGTGGGCAAACCTATGCTCTGCTTTTAGAGTCTACACGGTTTCAATTTGACCAGATGCCAATCAAGGCTCATGTATTTGCCAGAAATGTAGAGCTTGCCGGCGTAGACGAAGAACCACAGGTAGAACAGTTTTATCGGTTTAAATTCAAATGGCAACATCCATGTTTGGATTTCTCTATAGATATGGATTTGGATTTGGATGTTACAACATTTGAGGGGATCCTTTAATGAACATTGAATTTCTCATATATGTAGGAATTCTGGTATTGAGCAATCTCTTTTCGGTTTATATGGGAAGTAAAATTGCCACAATATCACCATTGCCAAAGAAACTGGAAGTAATAGTACCCGAAGAAGAAATATCCGATCCTTATGGGAATATATGGCCGGTAGATAGAGAACCAATTGAGGAAGGAAATGCCAAGTAAGGTAATGACAACCGATGTTGATGCCCAATTAGAACTACTGCAAAAAGTAGAGTCTTTGATAAATCAGGGACTTGAGGGGCGGACTTGAGGGGCGCAAGAATTCTAAGGTGCTTTTAAGAGCTGAGAAGTTCGATGATTATATGTGGGGTGATCATCCGGTTAAAAGCCTGTTTGACCGTAAGGGGAAAACATACAATAAACTGGCTGAGATAGTTGAGACAAGAGTTGCTCACCTTACCGATAATCGACCTAAATGGGTATTTGGTCCACAGGAAGAAGGAGATTTATTTACATCGAGGGCATTAAACCAGATACTTGGCGATTATTTGTGGGATAAAATCGAGTGGGATGACAAGGGCGAGGATGCAGTCATAGAAGCCGCCGCCAGTGGTTCGTGCCATATAAAAGCTGGGTTTGACCCTATTAGTGGCTGGCCTACTTTTACCGTCGTACCCTCTGAGGCAATTATTGTCGACGATAAGGCGATCAGGCATTCTCAAGTTCGTTTCATTGGTCATTTTATAGCTAAAAGTCCCGAATATGTATTAAAGGAATATGGCGTTAATGTAATAGGCGAAGCTGATTTTAACCAGAACAACGCAAAATCAAGTTCTTTTAAAAACCCCCAATTATCCTATCAACAAAGAAGCGGTGGCTATAATGTACCAGTTCCCCCGCTTTCGGTTCGCAACGGACGAACAAAGGGTGGAGCGGTCACCGATGTTATGAAACAAGCCGTTCTTTGTGAACTATGGTTTGATGACCCGACATTAGAGGCTATTCCCTATAATGTAGAAGAAACTAATTCAGAAAATCTTGCTATGGGTGGCTTGATTCTGGTAACTCCAAAAGCAGATCAACATCATCCAAAACACATCAAGGCACATGAGGAGTTTTTAGGCACATTAGATCCTGATCTGGACGGGGAGGTTATAGCTCTGGTAATTGCTCATATCGAAATGCACCGCAAGTACAAACAAGCAACAAAGCGTTATAAATACCCCTATGGTAGAATTGTGACGGTTTGCCAGGGCAAATTATTGGTCGATAAACCGAATAAAATGGCGGAAGATTTAAAGATTAATTGGCGCAGATTATGGATAAAATTCGATTATACAAAAAGCCGCGCCCATTATTGGGGCAAACCACTGGCGCATGACCTTTTTGACCCACAGGATGATTTTAATATTCAACAAAATTTTATTATTCAAAACATAAAGCTATTAGGGAATGGCATCAGAAAATGGAGAAGAGGACGATTTAATAAGGAAGAATTAAAACGGGTAGTTAATCTTATTGGGAAAAACGTGCTTGTTGATGATCCGACAGACCTGACCGTTGATTACGGACCTACTATGCCAGCTCACCATTTTGCCAATAGAGATTTTATACCTTTCTTCATGGATAAACAGGCTGGACAGACCGATGTATTAGGTGGAAGCCTACCTAAAGGTTCTCCGGCGGGTGTAACGGTAGATCAGTTAATCCAGACTGGCTCGGCGCGACTAAGACTTGCTTTACGGCATTATACATTTGCTCTTAACTGGATGGCTTATGTAGCCATACAAATAATGATAGAATATGTAGACCCGGCAGAGGAATTTGAGATTCTTGGTGAAAACGGGGAAGTGGATGTAAAACAGTGGAGAGATTTAAGAGATAAAATTCGCGGTAGTAAAGCCATGAAAAACATAAGAGTGGATGCAAGAAGCATAAATGCCTCAGCTAGAAGGCAGGATCAGGAAATGATGATGAGGTTAGGAGAGATTGGCTACGTCGACCGCCAAGCGGTTTTAGAAGTTTTAGATATACCGAATAAATATGCAACCCTGAAGCGGATGAATGAGATTGAAATGCTTAAAGCACAGTTGCAACAGGCGGGCGAAATAATTGATAATCAAAACAAAGAAATAAATACCTATAAAAACAGACAACAAAAAGAAGAAGGAGCTGGTAATGTCGGCATCCCAACGTCAAGATAAACCGAAGAATAAATTGAAGGCGCAACCAAAGCCTGAATCAGAAGAGCCGAAGGTAGATGAAGCTAAGGTTGAAGAATTTAAAGCACCCGAACCAAAGGTGGAAGAACAACCAAAGCCTGAGCCAAAGGCTGAACCTGCACCCCCTAAATACGAGGTTGATGCAGAAAAACTCGTTAAATGGGCGGCGCGACTTAGAACGGGTTTTGGGCACTGGATGAATGGGGCAAATTTTGGAAATCACATGATAAAAGATTCTGTGAAAGTGGATGGAAAAGAACTAAGTATTCCCGAAGCATCTCAGTTGATTTCAAAATTAGGATTCTAAAATAACTGGAACCCAACTCGCAAAGAGTGTTCCATAGAACTTAAAATAATAATGTATAGACCTAACTCATAAGGAGTGTCTAATTATGTCAGATAAAGACGGAACAAACGCGACTCCTGACAAGAGCAACGCACCGGCATCTATCACCTATAATTTTGGTGGTGAGGAAATAACGGTCGATTTGACTAATCCCGATCAATTAAAGCAGGTTACAGATTTATTGTCTAAGGGCAGAAAGATGGAAACCATTGCTGAGGAGAAAAATCGACTGAAAGCAGAGAAAGAAGCTCTGCAAGAAAAAATAGATAAATGGGAGAATCGTCTCGACGCAGCCAGAGATGACCCTACCGAATTCAGGGCATTAGTAACAGACCTTGAAGAATATATAGGGAGACCGTTAACGCAGGTAGAAAAACAGGATTTACAAACCGATATTGATGACCTTGATGACCCTGTGCTTAAACTTCAAAAACAATTTGAAGATTACAAAGCCGAACAGGAACGCAAGGAGCAATTACGAGAGAAAAAGATTGCCGAAGAAAGGAATCTTAGCCATGCCAAGCAACTTGTGGCAGAATTAGATCGCATGGAGGCGGATAAGGTGAAATATCCTGGATTTGATCGTGAAGCGGTTTACAACAAGGCGCGGGAAGACGGGACGACCAATTTTGAAATGGTGTACTATTTTCTCAATAAGGATCAGTTTATTAAAGCAGAACGAGAAAAGATTGAGAATGAGTACAAGGAATTAACAGATAAACGGAAAGCGGCGGCGACAGAAAGCGATACAACTCCCGCTTCACCACAGGATGCGCCAAAAACCTTCAAAAAATTTGAAGAAGCAAGCGAATCCGTTAAAGAAGATATTAAAAAGGGAAACCTATCACTTTTTAGTGACTAGATGAGAGCCGCTTTCTCGAAGGAGAAAAACGATGGCTCTAAACTATGATTCAATATCCGCGATTGTACGGGATAAATATATTCCGTCACTCAAGGATCAGGTTCATAAGGGTTCTGCTGCGTTAGCACTTCTTGGTTTGGATGATCGCATTCAGCCAGGCGGGGCGCGCATGGAATCTATGGGCGTTGGGGGCGGGACAAAAATAATCCAACCTCTTGAATACGGACAATCAAACGCCCAGTATTATTCTTTTTATGACACCATAGATACCACGCCTCCTGAAATCATCACTGCTGCACAGTTTGTAATGAAAAACATCACTGTGCCAATCTCTATTTCTCAGGACGAGGAATTGCAGGTTTCCGGTAGTGACCTGAAGGTTATTGACCTTCTGGAATCCAAAATCGGTACAGGCACTTACGGCGGAATAGCAGGTGCTACCTATACTTGGTGGCAGTCTGGAGTTGATACGACAGCGCATTCAACGGCTAACATGAAAGACTCCACGTCCACAAGTTATTTACCGACTATTCTCGCCGCGGGTTATAAATCCTGTACGCAATTAGGCAATCCCGCACCGACTCATGTTTTGATGAGTCAGAGTGTGTGGGACGTTGCTGAATTGCTTGCGGCATAACAAGCCCACTGCTGGCAGCAGGGGTGAAGCTATGGCAAACTTGGGATTTAGTGTGTTAATGTGGAGAAATATCCCGCTTATTGTTGATAGATATATTGCAGATTCCGGCGGATACCCGATGTATATGGGTAACTTTCTTGAAGGATTTATGCTTTATTTCCATCCTGATAACAATTTCAAGCTGGGTAACTGGGTAGAATCTCAAAATCAACACGCAAGAGTGGCAAAACTGAGTTACACCTGCCAATCGGCAATTTCCAATCGTCGAATGTTCTACAGGTGGACTGACTTGCTTAACTAATAATAAATCCCAGTAATAATTAATTCGTTAATAAGGAGTATTAAATTATGGCACAATCAACACAAGCAGCGTACCGAAAGCCAAGGGCATCTTCGCCCGTACCAGGTCGGGAAGGGTTGTTTGCCAATTCAAGTGTCCGGGAATTCCCTCTGGGATTCAAGGTTCAGGATGTTGACGGTGGTGTTTATCGCTATGTAAAAGCGGGTGAAGCCCTTGCGAGAGGTCAGGTAGTTACGGCTACCGCCCTTGCCGCATGGGATAGCACTATTGTAATAGATGGTGCTGTCACCGCTGGCGATACTGTAATCCACGTTGACACAAACACCTCTGTTATTACAGCAGACCAATTTGCCGGATACTGGATTGGGCAAGCTCCCGCAGCGGGTCCTTTAGGTGCGCTTCATAAAATAAAATCACACCCGGCAATTGGGGCAGCTTCCGAGATGGATGTTCAACTTGACCCGTCAACCCCAGCGGCAGAAGCAATCGCCGATGGTGCAGTGTTGCTCATATTTCATCCTTTTGTGGTGGAACTTTGTGATGCAACAACCGAAACTATCCGTGGTGTGGTAGTTAATACTATTGATTCCGGTTATTATGGCTTCATACAAACAGGTGGTTTTGTACCCTCTGTTTTGTGTGGTCATAGCTCATCGGCGGCGGTGGTACTAGATGAATATCTAACCCCACTTGCGACACCAGCAGGAAGCGTGCAAGGTGCAGCCGGAAATACTGAAGCTGATATTATGGAGGCATCGGCAAGTAGATTGATCGCGCTGGAAGCAGTTGCGGCCAACATTGTTTGCCACATACCTGCGTATTTTATTGGCGAGGTATAATTCTAACGATTGATCTGGGCAAAGGGAATTGCTCATATCTTTCTTTTAACAAGGGTGAATTATGGCTACAACACTAGCTGGTGAAGTTGTAAAAGTACGCCACCTGTTAGACCAGACAACAGCCGCCGATTCCCAGTTTGATGATACCAATTTTATTGGAGTAGCATTGAACGATGGGAGACGTGCGTTTGCAAGGATTCTTCCACAGGAAATGTTACAAGGGCTTTGGACAACACAATCCCTTACATTATCTAGTGGTTATAGTGCATTTCACGCATCATTCTTTCGGCACATAGAAGGCGCAAGGCAATTAGTGGATGGTGTACTGGCAGATGAAATACCAAAGACCGAATCTTGGCGATTAAGGTTTATAGAGGATAACGACCTTACAAAATCAAGCGTTACCGAACCACGTTATTTTTTCGAGAAATCAGGTGTTCAGGTATTTCCCA
>WOR8_10007548_pt1 | contig 10913 bp, 8 predicted proteins | sample DeeMarSeWOR38_10_FD_19890 | JGI IMG/M metagenome (IMG submission 19890)
TATTACGCTCTGGTTTTGGCTGGCGGTAGGATGCGCCGCTATCCTTGGTCATATCTTTCCGATATATCTCAAATTCAAAGGCGGCAAAGGCGTCTCAACAAGTTTCGGCGTGGCTCTGGGGCTTTGGCCCTATTACACAGTTTGCGTCCTATTAGCTTTTTTAGTATGGATCGTGGTCGTTTTAATATGGCGATATGTTTCTCTGGCATCCATCGCCGCTTCGATTACTTTTATTCTTGCTTTAATTACAGCCATAATCCTGAAACCGGATTGGGAATTCGGCAACCTTTGGCCGATACTAATCGCTGCAATAGCAATACCGGTTATGGTGATTGTCCGCCATCGCGAAAACATAAAAAGACTTCTCGCAGGGACAGAGAGCAAAATCAAGCAAAAAAAGGATACATGAACTCAGCATTTGTTTGCTGATGGACATTATCTATTTCGGCACGCAAGCCGGGTTTGAGGGATCCAGGTTGCAATCGATAAGCCAGTTAGCTGCCAGAATTTCAAAATCGGAGAAATCTACCTTGCAATCGTCATTCAAGTCGCCGGTGAGTACATATTCGCAATTTCTTTTTATGGCGAGACTATGATTATATCCAGCAGCTATCGCCACAAAATCGTTGCCTTCGGGTGGTGTGGCCTTCTATTCTCACCCCAGCCAACGATAGAGCCGTCGGACTTAAGTGCCAGATTATGATAATCACCCGCGGATATGGCCACAAAGTCGTTGCCCTCAGGATATGTAGCCTGACCACGACGGTTGTCCCCCCAAGCTATGATAGATCCATCCGACTTAAGCGCCAGGCTGTGACCCGTCCCTGCGGCTATGGCCATGAAATCATTGCCATCAGGAGGCGAGGCCTGACCATCCGAGTTCCAACCCCAGCCCACGATAGAGCCGTCGGATATCAGAGCAAGACTATGACTATGCCCAGCGGCTATAGCCACAAAGTCATTGCCATCAGGATGTGTGATCTGTCCACGGCCGTTGTTACCCCAGCCGGCGATGGAACCCTCAGATTTTAAAGCCAGACAGTAACCTTCTCCCGCGGCTATTGCAATGAAATCGTTACCTTCAAAACCACGCGGTCTGTTTATATTGCCCCAGCTAATTAACCGTCTGATTTCAGTGCCAGATTATAACCGCTTAGTATAATCGGTTGAGCGGAAAGTCCGCCCGCGTCTATAGCTACGAAGTCGTTTCCGTCAGGAGGTGTAGCCCGACCAGCACGATTGTCCCCCCAGGCAACGATAGAACCGTCTGATTTCAGTGCCAGGCTATTGCCTACTCCAGCGGCTATCGCCACAAAGTCGTTACCATCCGGAGGTGTAGCCTCGCCATAATCGTTGCTACCCCAACCGATTATGGAACCTGCGAAAACAGACTGCATCAAACAAAGACAGCAGGCAGATAATACTATCACAAACAACGCCCATGGCTTATTAATATGATCGGCAGATTTCACTATTAGTCCTCTGGGAAAAATCGCTTTATAAATATATTATAACACTTTCTGTGCTTTTGTTCAAAAGAAAAAGACCAATCGCAGGAAAGAAATGCAAAATCACAAACCAAAAGTTCTTTAAGTTAGTATCGGACTACGGATTATATTCGGGATTAAGTTCGGTCGGGACCAGTGCGTTGACTTTTTTGCGCCAATCAAGCATCAATTGATGCAGCTCCGCGGCCTTTTCCGGCATGACATCGGCGAGGTTGTTCTGCTCGGAGATATCATCCACGAGATTATAAAGCTCCAGAGCACCATCCTCAAAATATTCGATGAGCTTCCAATCACCCGCTCGCACGGCTCCAGCGGGACGCGTTCTGAAATACGGATCTCTTGCTCCTTCTGCCTTGCCCTGAAGATACGCGGGGAAATGCCAGAATATTGCTTGTCGATCCCAATCTCCCTGCCCCCTCAGAAGCGGAACTATACTTACGCCATCAAGAAGTTTGTCTTTGGGGATTGGGACGCCAGCCATTTCGAGAATAGTTGGAAATAAATCGACACCTATTACCGGCGTGTCGCAAGTTGTACCGGGCCTGACAAAGCCGGGCCAGCAAACAACCATCGGCTCACGAATCCCACCTTCGTACAGCATTCCTTTACCGCCACGGAGCGGCTGGTTGGAGGTTATGGTTCTGACGCCGCCATTGTCGGAAAAGAAGAAAACAATAGTATTTTCGGTTAGACCCAGCTCATCGAGCTTGTCCAGTATACGCCCCACTCCCTTGTCGGTACTTTCGATCATGGCGGCGTATTTCGGATTGTTTTGTCCGTTAGAGCCCGGTTTATTCTTGTACTTTTCAATCAGCTCATCTTTAGCCTGGAGGGGCGTATGGACGGCATAATGCGGCAGATATAGAAAGAACTGTTGGTCTTTGTTGGTTTCAATGAAATTCAGAGCCTCATCCGTAAGTCTGTCGGTGAGATACTCTCCCTCCGGGCCATCCGACAACTCGGGATTTTTGTAGGGGGCGAAATAGCCGTTCTGAGGGTGGCCTGCGCTGTAACCGCCTACGTTGAAGTCAAAGCCCTGGGCAATCGGGCCCAATTCCGGGTCGTCGCCGAGATGCCACTTACCGATGCTGGCGCTGGCATAGCCAGTGGGCTTTATCGCTTCGGCAATGGTTACTATGTTCGAATCAAGTTCGGTGGTATTTTCTATTGGAATGAGCTTTCTTAATTTCGACTTACCCCGGCTGGAAGAGCCAACGGTGTAAACACCGTGCCTGGGGCTATATTGGCCGGAGAGCAGGCAGGCCCTGGCTGGAGCGCAGTTCGGAGCGTTTGAATAGGCGTTCGTAAATACCATTCCCTGACCAGCAAGCCTGTCAATATTCGGAGTCTCATAATACTCACTTCCCATGAAGCCGACGTCTCGCCAGCCCATGTCGTCGATAAATATGAAAACAATATTTGGACGCCTTCGGTCGTAACGGGCTTGTGCAGGCGTGCTGGGCAACGTGCAGCCTGCCGCTGCAAAAGCATAGCTCGACAAGGCAAATCCTTTCGCCGCAGCGGCACAACTTTTCAGAAAACCTCGCCGATTCATATTATGTCACCTCAATGAGTGTCCGGAGCCTGCCAGCTTGCCTTTTAGGTTCGGCCATAGCAGGTAATCCATTTCTGCCCGAATACTTCAATACCAACATTCTCGTTGTATTTCCTATTCTTATGCCCGTCAGAATAGCGGAAAACATGTGTGCTGGTCCGCAACCCGACAATGGGCTTGCCAGTGGCTGGATTAACAGCGTAATGCACGGTGCACATAAATTCGCGCTTGCGCCCGAGAAGTTCTGCTATGAACGGCATCGTTATCTCGGAGCGGTACTAATCGTCGCCGGTTACGAATACAATCATAGGTCTTTTACGCCTTTTCTCTTTAGCCTCCGCAGATGCAAGAGCAGTAGTAAGCCCCGCAGCCCCCATAACACTCATTAATTTCCTTCGCGACATATCCTGAAAAAAATCCTCCTTCATGGATTTTCTGCCTTTCTATTCGATTGCAAATTCCTGCTCAAGCTATTTGCATACGAGTTTGTCGATAATTAAGATAGGTCATCCTCGCTCTACAGTCAATGATATTCAAGCCTACTATTTCCTGCTCTGATGACATATTATTTAAACAGAGCAAAATTCATCGAAAGGCTGTTGTGATGATAAAAGACGAAAATCGGGGATATTAGCAGCATGGGAATAAGGACAATACCCCCACCTAACAGCAGGAATAAATTCAATTAACGGCATCCTGTCTGCTTCGGCTCGCGTTCACTATCTGTCCTTATAATCCTCGGCGAATTGGACTGCCGATCGTACCTCACTATCAGCAACCCAAAAAGCAGTGCATCAAGTAGCCGTCCCTCGTCACTACTTCGTATCCGGATTAATCATACGATTAAACCCTATTTTAATAGATTCTATCGACAAATTGCAAATAAAAGCAAATAGGATATTCCTCGATATTGACTGCGGAAATCCTAATTTTGAATACGGCACATGATATTGAACTCATTAGTATTTGAAATCGGGCTATGAGCATATTAGGCATCCTGCCAGGAATACTTACATCTCAAGCGTAGTCAATCCTTCACGTACAGCATATTTCGTGAGTTCCGCGACGCTGTGTATGTCGAGCTTTTCCATAATTTGACGACGATTCGCCTCAATGGTTTTTGTGCTGACATGCAATTCTAGAGCGATTTGTTTCGTGGATTTTCCTTCGGCCACAAGCTGAAGCACTTCGCGTTCCCTGGTTTTCAGAAGTTCAAACGGCGAATCAGCAGTTGCAGACAGACGCTTAAGATAATCGCTGACTATAACATCGGTTATTCTGTGGCTAAGATATCGGCCTCCAGCGGCAACCGTTTTGATTGCCTGAACAAGTTCGTCAAACAAGCATTCCTTCAAGATATAGCCTGTTGCTCCGGCACTGAGCATGTCGGCTACAAACCTTCTTTTGGAATATATCGATAAGGCTATAACCTTGACATCCGGAAATTCGGCAACAATCTTACGTGTCGCCTCGATTCCATTGAGCCTCGGCATAGTGATATCCATAACGACGATATCCGGCAACAGCTCTCGCACAAGATCGAGTGCTTTTCTGCCATCCTCAGTGTCGGCAATAACCTCCATCTCAGGCTGCGTCTTGAGTAACGAACGCAGTCCTTCGCGTATAATCGCATGGTCATCCACTAACAAAACTTTAATACTCATTTAATGCCCTATCGGTTGAATTATTCAATTTCAACGGCGCCGTCATTGTAATCCTGCTGCCATGGCCTATCTTGGAGTCAATCTCAATCAGTCCTCCCAATTGTTCCAGACGCTCTCGGATGCTAAAAAGCCCAAACTCAGCCTTTTTAGTTGCCAATGATGTCGCCTTAACCGTATCAAATCCGACGCCGTCATCTTCGACGCTGACGCATATATTATCCTTAACCTTGTGAATCGAAACTCTTACCTTGTTTGCCTGCGCATGCTTAACGATATTGATAAGCAGCTCTCGCACGTTACGGAACAGGAGCACGCGAATGTCGTCATCCAGCGGTTTTGTGTGCCCATCATCCACAAATTCAGTTCTGATTCCGTGTTTTTCCTGAATTTGATCAGCAAGCCATTCGGCCACAGCTGCCTCAAAGCCCAACTCATAAAGTATAGGATAACTCAAATCAAATGTCAATACTCGCGTGTCATCTATAGTCTGCCCTAAGCAGTTACTGATATCCTCCAGGGACCTGTTAACTTCGTCCGAAGTCGAAGATTTGCGAAGCCGGTCAAGCTTGATCTTAGATATCACCAGAGACTGGCTGATCTGGTCATGCAAGTGCGTAGCAAGACGATGTCTCTCTCGCTCCTCAGTAAGAGACAACTGTGAAGCCAAGGATTTCAGTTTTGCCTGATATTCAAGAAGCTCCTTTTCAGTACGCTTGCGCTCAGTAATATCAGTTACAACACCAAGTACAGCCGTCTGGCCTTCATATTGGATCAATTTACTTGCATTCATTGCTTCAATTCTCTCACCCTTCTTATTGATCAGGCAATAGTCGTATGGATTAACATCTTCGCCTCTTGAGTGTCTAATGAAATTATCATTTACCAAGCCCATTGATTCCGGTGCAATCAAAATACGAAAGTCGAAATCATCAGAACAAAGCTCCTCTCTTCTATATCCCATGATTTCCTCGCACTTTTTATTAACATAAATAACTTTTCCCCTCTTGTTGATAAAAATCATGTTCGGAGACTGCTCTGCAAGAGATCTGAATTTCTCCTCGGATTCTCTCAATGCTTCCTCAGCCTGCCTGCGTTCCGTAATATCCTCAGCAACGCCGGCGACGTGGATAATCTCATCAGACTCGTTGCGGATCAGAACTCCGCGATCCCAGATCCATCGAATCGCCCCATCCGAACGTACAATACGGAATTCCTGCGAGTATTCACCTGTTTTACGTAACTGCGAAAAAGCTTCGATAACCCGCTGCCGATCTTCCGGATGTATCGGTTCAATCCAATCCCGTGTATTTTCATAGAAGCTTTGGCAGCTTCGGCCCCAGACCTGCTCGTACGTTGGACTAATATACAACATCTCTGTACCGGCTGCGTTCTCCATCCAAAAGACCTCACGCATGTTTTCCACCAATTCGCGGAAACGCGATTCACTCTCCCTCAACGCCTCCTCAGCCTGCTTGCGTTCGGTAATATCCTGAACTATTCCAATCCCCAAAACAGGTTTACCATCAGCATCAAATTCCAATTCCGCTTTTTCACGCACCCATTTTACAGTATCCGCTGTCACTATACGGTGCTCAATGTCGTACCGCTCTCCCTGAAGCGCTGTGGCCCATGACCTCCTTACATAAGGTTCGTCGTCCGGATGCACGAGCGCGAGAAAATCAGCCTCCTCCAATTGTTTACCAACAGGCACACCAAAAATGCGATAGACCTCATCCGACCAAACCAGTCGGTTCGTCTTAATATACTGATACCAACTACCTATGTGGGCCACTTCCTGGGCTCGCCTCAGTTTTTCCTCGCTATCCTGTAGCGCCTCCTCAGCCTGTTTACGTTCAGCGATTTCGGCTTGAAGCACTGCATTACTTCTTTCCAATTCAAAGGTTCGTGCGGCAACTATTTCTTCAAGATGGTCACGGTGTCTTCTCAGTTCCTCCTCTGCGCGTTTACGGTCGGTGATGTCTTCGACAGTACCTTCATAGTAGAGTATGTTTCCATGTTCATCGCGAATGGCCCTTGCACTTTCCCGTATAGACAGGATCGTGCCATCACGACGTTTCCAATCGGCTTCCAGACCAATAACCCTGCCCTCGCCCTCGACACGTTCTTTAAAGCTGGAGCGGAAATACCGGGGCTCGAAACCTTCTTCTTCGAGATTTCGCTTTGCAAGTTCTTCAAAGGAATCGTATCCAAGCATTCGGATAAGGGCAGGATTTGCCATGAGTATCCGGCCATCAGGTGTAGTCCTATAGAGTCCCAGCAAAGCATTGTTGAAGAGATTCTTGAATCGCTCTTCAGATTCCCTCAACGCTTTTTCGGTACGCTTGAGTTCGCTTAAGTCAACATCAATACAATAAAGTTCAGGCTCCTTTCCTGCATGCCTTACAACGGCATGACTCGACCAAACGGGCACATATGAGCCATCTTTACGCATCAGATTAAGCTCCGCCGCGAGAGGCATTTCGCCTGTGCGCGCTCCGTGGGCGATTGCTTCACGCACACTATCACGCATTTCAGGAGCAATAATCAGTTCAACCAGATCTTTACCGATTGCTTCTTCAGCAGTATAGCCGTAGATTGACTCGTTTGCCTTGTTCCAATATCGAACCGTACCATCTGGAGCGTATCCTTGGACGGCTACGTTCGGCAGATTCTCCAGCATCATTCGGAACCGCTCCTCACTCTCTCGTAGATCCTTTTCCACCTGCTTGCGCTTGGTGACATCCCTTGCGATACCAAATACCCCGATAACTTTACCGTTGTTGTCTCTTAACGGCTCATTTTTAAAATGGCAGATTCTTCCATTCGTGAAGGTTAATTCATACTCAGTACCTTCCCCATCCAATATTTTTTCATGCACATTAACAGCTATTTGCCGACTTTCATTTGTAAATAACAGCAGAAAAGGCTTCCCGATAATATCTTTCAGCGGAATTCCCGTTATTTTTTCAGCCATTTTATTTGCGTAAGTTACATTACCGGAAGTATCTGTTTCATAGGCAACATCGCCCAAATTATCCAGGAAACTTCTGAACCTCTCCTCACCTTCTCGTTGTGACCTTGCCTCTCGTGTGCTTTCACTGTCTTTAATCGATTCTACTCCTGGAGCACTCACCTTTTCGTACCCTAGTTTTCGCTTGCGCTTTTGTGCTGTTTTTATCCATCCAAGCGGTCTTTTGTTGCTTTCGGAATTCGACATGACTTAATCTCCTGCTGATTCATTCCCTTCCATCATAGATGTAGAAATGATTGTGATTTAATCATGAATTTACCATTTAAGCATGGCGTTAATGCCAATACAACGACATATTTGTTCTTTCTCAAAGACACGAATCAAGAAATCAGACCTATTTAGTTCAATATTCCCATACAGTAACAGATCCCGGATGGAATTTTATTGCTTTATGCCAAGCCGGTTGGAATAATGCAGAGCATTCTAAGGAGCGAGTTGCCTGTGTTCAAAAATTGGTGTTCTTTATTCGGCGGCACAAATATCACGTATTCGGCAGCGAACGGATGATTCTGCCCCTCGAAGACAAAAGTTCCTTGGCCTTCCAAGACGAATACTTCGTGCTCCTGTGAATGTGTGTGTAGGGGTGTATGCCCATCGGGCTCCAGCTCGAACATGCGCATAGCAAAGTTCTCAGCTCCATCTTCTTTGGAAACAAGCCATCTAATTCCCACATCTTTGGCCCCCTCGATTTCAACCGGATTTATGCTGATATTGCCGCTTTTCTCGATCTTCATCTTTTATCTCCACTGTTCAATGACAAACGGTTAATCGAGCTTCTTAGCGAGAATCTCAGAAGCGATTTTCGGATTTGCCTGACCTTTTGTTTTCTGCATTACCTGACCGAGCAGAAAACCCCGGGCCTTTTTGCTCTTCTTGCCGCCCGCCTTAACGTCTTCAACCGCATTAGGATTATCTGCAAGCACCTGGTTAACTATTGCCTCTAATTCTCCGGCATCGCTTTTCTGTACTAGGTTGAGTTCCTGGGCCAAAACTTCAGGCTCTTTACCGGTCCGGACCATTGCCTCAAATACAGGAACCGAGGAACTGGCGCTGATTTGACCTGTGTCGACCATTTCCGCCAAACGCGCGACATTGTAGGGCTTGACGCTTAAGTCGTTGATACCGCAGCCCTTTTCTTTTGCGATTTTCAAGCCGGTCTGCGTCAGTAAGTTGCAAATCCGCTTTGGTTCGGCGCCAGCTGCAACAGCTTGCTCAAAAAAATCCGAGATCGAGCGATCAGATGTCAGAACTCCGGCATCATAATCACTAAGTTGATACTCCCGAACATACCGCATTTGTCTTTTCAGCGGCAGTTCACACAGACACGAATGGATATCATTAAGCCATTCTTCCGTCAACTTTACCGGAACAAGGTCAGGTTCGGGAAAATACCTGTAATCGTGTGCTTCTTCTTTTTCTCTCTGCAAAACGGTCAGTTCCCGTTCGTCGTCCCAGCCGCGCGTGGTTTTATTGCCCATTTCCATGGTAGCGCCTGTTTCGAGAAATTCGTCAAGCTGTCTTTGCTCTTCGTAGTTTACGCTTCTTTCCAAAGCGCGAAAGCTGTTGAGGTTTTTAACCTCGACGATGGGCGTTTTGTATTCCTTGCCGTCTTTGGTGATTGTCAGGTTGATGTTCGGCTCGAAGCGCATGTGCCCCTTTTGCATATCTGCTTCGGAAACGCCGAGAAATCTTACCATCCGCTGCAGCTCGACGGCAAGAGCACGGACTTCAGCACCATTGTTCATGTCCGGCTCGGTTACAATCTCCAGCAACGGCGTGCCGGTCCGGTTCAAATCCACCTGCGAATAATTGCCTGCTGTGTGCAGGTTTTTACCGGCATCTTCTTCGAGGTGTGCCCTTATTATCCCAATCTTTTTGGTCTCGCCGGAATCAAGTGGTATCTCGATAAAGCCGTCGGCCCCGAGAGGTAAATCATACTGGCTAATCTGGTAATTCTTTGGTAAATCAGGATAGTAATAGCTTTTCCTGTCCCACTTCGTGAACATCGGTATTTTACAATCAAGGGCCAGTGCTGTTAGAACGGCATATTCATATGCCTGCTTGTTCATTAACGGCAGAACACCCGGCATCCCGAGACATACTGGGCAAACCCTGCTGTTAGGTTCGGCACCGAATTCCACCGCGCAGCCGCAAAACATCTTGCTCTTGGTACAGAGCTGCACGTGAATTTCAAGACCGACAATAACTTTATGCTGTAATTCACTCATTTTCCAATGAAGGCTTTTTCTTGTGCCAGTCCGTTTCTTTCTCAAACATTCTTGCTATTCGCAGCAACTTTTCTTCGGCAAAGGTTGGAGCCAGTATCTGCAGACCAATCGGCAGGTTCTTATCATCGAAACCACAGGGAATACTTATCCCCGGAATACCAGCTAAATTAACAGCAATAGTATAAATATCCGACAGATACATCTGTAGCGGATCGTCGACTTTTTCGCCGATCTTAAAAGCGGTCGTCGGCGCAACGGGCAACATAATACAATCGCATTTCTCAAACGCATCGGTGAAATTGCCGCGTATTAAATTCCTGACCTTCAATGCCTTTAGATAATAGGCATCGTAATAACCGCTCGAAAGCGCATACGTGCCGAGCATGATACGCCTTTTGACTTCTTCGCCGAAAGCCTCGGCACGGGATTTCGAGTAGACCTCAACATAATCCTGTGGATTTTCCGTCCGGTGCCCATAATGCACGCCGTCATACCGCGCCAGGTTACTCGATGCCTCCGCTGTAGCAATAACGTAATAGGCGGCAATCGCATAGTCCAGATGAGGCATATCTATTTCCATTATTTCGGCTCCGAGCTTCATGTATATATCTATCGCCTCACTCAGAGCTTTTTGCACCTGCTCGTCGGCACCAGCGACAAATTCCGGCACGACTGCTATTCTGAGTTTCTCTATAGGCTCATCAAGCTTTTCGAGGTAATCACAAACAGGAGCGATTGTTTCGTCAATACTTGTGCTGTCAGCCGAGTCGTGGCCGGCGATAACATTCATCATCAACGCAGCATCGGCAACATTTTGAGTAACAGGCCCAATTTGGTCCAAGCTGGAACCATATGCAACAAGCCCGTATCGAGAAACTCTGCCGTACGTCGGTTTTAAACCCACCACTCCGCAGAAACTTGCCGGCT
>WOR8_10009513_pt1 | contig 10909 bp, 9 predicted proteins | sample DeeMarSeWOR38_10_FD_19890 | JGI IMG/M metagenome (IMG submission 19890)
CTGCATTGTGCCCGATGTATCTCGGCGTTCGGGCCGTGATTGCCAAGAGTATCGAACGGATTCATAAGGCAAACCTGATTAACTTCTGCATCGTACCGATTGAATTTACCAAACCGGCCGACTATGACAAAATCGAGCAAGGTGACGAACTGCGAATAGATAATTTACTCGAAGCGATAAAAAGCAGCGATAGGGTAAAGGCTATCAAAGCAGATGATTCATTTGAATTTACCGGAAAGCTCGAACTTTCCGGCAGAGACAGAGAGATTTTGCTGTCCGCAGGACTACTGAATTACACGCGCAGGAAAGTTGATGAATGATAATGTAGTAACCATCTTCGGCACGAGCAGAGCGAACGCCGGTGATACTATTTTTACGCTGGCTATGGAGACCGGCAGGCTTTTAGCTCAGGCGGGTTTTACTATCGCCAATGGCGGGTACGACGGAACCATGCTGGCGGCGGCGAAAGGGGCCGCCGAGGCCGGCGGTGAAATCATCGGTGTTACATGCTCAGCTTTCAAGTCCAGCAAGGCAAATATGTACGTTACCCGTGAGATTGTTACCGGCTCTCTGGATGAACGACTCGAAACGCTGGTGAAACTTGGTCGTGCATATATCGTCCTGCCGGGCGGAACCGGAACACTGCTGGAGCTGGCAAAAGTCTGGGAATTAAAAAACAAGGGCTTTCTAAATATGGATAAACCGATTATACTCTTGGGCGGATTTTGGAAGCCGCTTGTCGAGCTTATAGCAACCGAGGATGCAGAAAGCAGCAGTTACGTCAAGCTGGCGGATAAGCCGATGCAGGCTGTTGAAATGATCATTGATATTGTTTAAATCTAAACAACTGATATGAACAAGAAATCGTTACTCTTTGTTTTAGTATTCTTTATCGACGTTGTGTTGGCAATGTCTGGATTCAGTGCTGAGATAACTCGCGAAACGCCTCTGCTGCGCGATGGTTTCGTCATGAATGGTGTCGATGGTAATTTAGTCGGCCCTGACAGTAATGATGTATGGCTATTCGAATTAATTTCGGATGTGAACGATAACAAAATGGTTATCAAGGCCGGGACAAAGTTTGAACTTTTACCTTCGTCAACACTTGAAAAGATGATCGCCTACAAGATTTTGCTTACTCCTGCAGCTTTTCGGCTCTGGAACGGCAGAGTAACTAAGTACAAAGACAGAAACTACATATTTCCAAACTTCTTTATACCCGTAAGCAGGGAGAAGGAAGTACCGAAGAAACAAGACGGCTCGACTGATGCAACAACGGAACCGGAATCCGGGCGGGACATTACTGCCGATGATCCGAACGATGTATTGTCCATGCCTAAAGAGATAACAGATAAGCTCAGAGCAAGGCGGAAACGAACAACCGATACAGTACAGCAAATACCGGATAGTAACGAAGTATCGACCGAAAAAGGTAAATTGCCGGATACACAGAGCTACAGGCAAAGAACCGATACGGTAATCGTGGACAGGACTGGTTTTTTGATCAAGCGAGATGACAGCCGGTTCGTATTCGTGCCGGACGCTCTTGGCCGGAACGTTCAAAAACTCCCTTTAAATTTGCTGCCATGCGCGGCGCTGGAACTGACCGAGTCTAAACAAGCCGCCGAGCCGGAAAAGGTGCGGTTTAGAATAGCGGGTATTAAAACAAAATATAAAGGTCAAAATTATCTGTTGCTGGAGAAGGCAACACGAACTTACAGCCACGGCAACTTCGGAAGGTAAAGGACAAACGAATGCCCCACGAACTCAATAAAATTCTAATTTGCTCATCACAATCTGATTATAAGAAAAGCCTGAAAAAGTTTCGCTCGAAGATGACCAAGGCGGCGCACTTCGCCAATTACGGGAGCAAGGAAAATCAACAGGTAATTGATATTATCAGCAACGTTGCCGAACATGGTGACAAAGCCGTGGCTGAATATACGGAAAAGTTCGACGGAGTAAAACTCAGATCGGATAAATTCCGTGTAAGCCAGGACGAACTGGATCGGGCCAACCAAAAAATCGATCAGGATGTTCTGCTTTGCCTGCGTGAAGCAATAGAGAACGTGCGGGCATATCAGAAAGACATCCTAATCGATACGGATAACGCGCCGCGCGGAATACGATACACACCTGTTAAACGAATCGGCGTTTGCGTTCCGGGCGCTTCGGCACCGCTGCCTTCGACGGTAATTATGACGGCCGTACCGGCCCAGGTCGCCGGAGTAAAGGAAATCGCTGTAGTCTCTCCACCGAGGCACGAGGGGAGCATCCACCCGGTTATACTGGCGGTCTGCTGTGAGCTGGGCATAAATGAGGTGTATAGAATCGGCGGAGCACAGGCCGTGGCCGCTTTAGCCGTAGGGACAGAAACGATTGCCAAGGTCGATAAGATAGTCGGGCCGGGCAACAAGTGGGTACAGGCGGCAAAGAAGAACGTTGCTGGCGATTATGTAGGTATCGATTCAATCGCCGGGCCGAGCGAAGTTTTAATCATCGCGAACGAGCAGGCCAACCCGGCGTGGATTGCGGCCGACATGCTCAGTCAGGCCGAACACGCCGCCGACAGCAGCGCAATCGTCCTTACCGATTCGGAACCGTTTGCGAAATTAATTCTCGCCGAGTTGCAGAAACAGGGCAAGGAATTACCGAGAGCCAAAGAAGCTACAGAATCTCTGAAGAAGCACAGCGCTATTATAGTCCTCGACGATATGAATGAGGCTATTGAAATGGCGGACGATTTTGCATCCGAGCACCTGGAGGTCCAATGCGGCCAACAGAGCAGGGAAATAGCCGAAAAGATACAAAACGCCGGAGCGATATTCATCGGCCCTTACAGCCCCGTAGCTGTCGGGGATTACTGGGCCGGGCCGAGCCATACACTGCCTACCGGTATGCGGGCGAAGTTTGCAAGCGCGCTGACCAGCAACGATTTCCTCAAGTCAATCAGCATTGTCGAATACGACCAGGAGATGTTTGTCACCAGCGCCGAAGACATCGTTCGGATTGCTGAAATCGAAGGGCTCGACGCCCACGCCAACAGCATAAGAATCCGCCAGCAAGATTGAGTACGTAGCAATGATGGTGGGGCAATCCCAATCCTACTTGGATATGGAGTGATGGGCCCACAACCAGAACAGGATGCCGACCGCGGCGCCGCCGAGATGGGCAAATACCGCGACATTTCCGATACCGACCCATTGCTGCATGGCTGCGATGATTTGCAAAATCACCCATAAGGCTAACATTGCGCCGACGGGCAAGCGAACCCAGTGAAAAAACACGACGATGCCCACGCTGGCTTTGGGGAACCGCAGGCAGTAGTAGGCCAGGATACCGGAAATTCCGCCGCTGGCTCCTACGCAGGGAATCGTCGAGTCGGGATCGCTGATGATATGTGCGACGTCGCCGACAATCGCCGCGATGGCAACCAGCAGAAGATAACGCCCCTTGCCGAGCACATCCTCGCTGTTATCGCCGAAGATAACGAGATAGTACAGGTTGCCGAGCAGGTGGATGAGACCACCGTGCAGGAAAAAGGATGTCACGAACGTCAGTCCGAAATGCCGACTGAACTCAGCAGGGATCAGCCCCCAGTTTGTCACCACGGATTCGAGGTCGCGGAAGGTTGCGAGACTGACGACAGCTATCACACCGGCCAGCAACCACGTCGCAATCGGCCAGTGCTTGAGTGGCGTGTAGTTGTACTCGACTGGAATCCCCATGTAAGCCACGACGACCTCCCACCAGGCATCGGGGCTGGCTTCATACGCATCCTGCTGGTCTCTTAGTTCTATCTTAAGCTTTTCGAGACGTATCAAAGCGCGGGCTTTCTTTTCCTTGTCGGATATTTGGCTGGCTTTAGGGACCTTTGGCGCTGCTTTTTTGGGCAGCGACTCAAATTCACGTGGATCGAACCAGATGAAGTGACAGCCGGTACAGACGTCAAGATTCTCTGTTCTGTGGCCGCACGAAATGGAAACCTCGGGCATCCGACGTTTACAGGCCGGACATGTTTTGCCATCGCTGTGCCGGTTGGCGCGCGCCTTCTGCCAGAGGGAATTTACTGCCTGTCGCGGTATCACCTTTTTGACCAATCCCAATGTCATGGCCCGGCCTTTACACGAGGGACAAACCCAGAAAAGTCCCAGCCTGCCCCTTTTTTGGCCAGCATCTTTTTACAGCTCGGGCAAGTCAGCATGTTTTTCCTTCTTAAATATCACACGTCCCAGTTGAGCAGCCGCTCGTAGCGATGGTAGAACCATCCCAGTAAATGGGCCACAACCATTGCTAAGTAGATACCGAGACACCATAATATAAAAGTCATGCCAATCGATTCCTGCGGTTTGGGTAGCCATTCGGTTATGAAAAAAAACGCCCAAACTAATACCATGACCATCGCGCAGTAGGGCAGGAACGTTCTGATTACCGAACCGATCAGCATGAACGGATTGAGACCTTTGAATGAGTCGTACATCACAGCAGCCAATAAGCTCATTGGGAAAAAGAAGAGAGCTGCATAGGCTGCTAAGCGATAAAAAATCGAGTCTGGTTGGCCGGTCTTGAGATGATACAGGAATGCCGGGCCCAGGAACAATAGAAAACAGCCGACCGTCTTAATCGCCCGCCAGAGCATCTCGCCCAAACCGGGATTATGACCCATTGTCTCAGGTGCCCTGGTTCCGCCTTCGGCGCTGTCGCGGATACATTCACAAAGGTACCAGTACAGATATAAGTATAGAACTATTCTGACAAGAACACCAATAATCCAAGCCGCCCCGAATGGAATGAGAAACAACGTATTACAACGTATTTTGTATCGCAAGTCCACCGAGCAACGAGACGGCAAACCTGAGAAGAAATCGCAAGACAACTACAATCCCAAGAATTATCATTCCCGATATGCTCGCCGGATACAGAAGAAAATCGATGAGCCACGGCAGCCTTCTTTGACTGATTGATTCACCTTCTTTCGTGGTCGATTCCTGCTGAGATTTGACAGCTTTTTCGCAGCCTTTGGTTTGGCTGGTCTGCTGAACTTGAATTTTATCCTTTGGTGGCACGTCCAGTAAAGTCAAATTATAGACAGAATTTCGTGAACCTGTCTCCGGTTCGGCGGAGCTGTTTTGTTTTGTCGCTACGCCCGGTGACCCTGTTCCGGGTACCACAATAATGTTTGCACAGCTCGGGCATTTGTTTGTTTTATCTGCAGGGACGTCAGGGAATTTGATTCGACGCCCACAATATTTGCAGTGAAACTCGATCATGTTTACTAACTTATCATACTTTTGATTCTTGGGCCTTCAGTTTACAGACCCCAGCCGAGTTTGTCTTTATACCACCAGTAGAACCAGCCCAACCGGTGCACCAGCACGAAGACAAGATAAAATATAATGCCTGTCTTCAGAAAACTCCAAAGCGACAAACGAGGCAGAACCATTACGACGAATCCTCCGAGAGCCATAAAAAAAAGCACCAGGCCGCAGTAAGGCAAAAACGTGCTGAGTATAGACCTGAAGATTTCTACCGGATTCAGTGCGTCAAAGCAATCGAACATCACTCCCCTGAGAAAACACATTGGGAAAAAGAAGCCTCCAAGTGTTAACAGCACACAAAACCAGTAATCAATTCGCTTCGTGAAAACATAATATAATGCAACCGGACCAAAACAAATAGCTGCACAGCCAAGCAGAAGAACGACCTGAGCAACAAGATCCCCTGCATCGAATGTATTCGCTATCGGCACATCAGACGCACGCCTGCTGCCTTTGGAACTATCGATGACACAATGAGCGATATAATAACACACGTAGCTGCAATATATTACATAATAAGGTGCTTTCAAAAATATGATGATATAGGAAGTGCCGTATCCAAGGAGCGGGCTCAAAAATCTCGCCAACAGTCCACATAAAAATGAAACCAATATCGGCAGAAACACAAAAACAGCAATGTTTATCATGCCGGAAGCACTGACCGGATAAAGGAACGCATCGATAAGCCAGGGCAGCTTGCATTCATCCGCCAATGGTGGTTCTTCTTCAAGTATCTTCATAACGATTATCTTCACACCTCCCAGTTAAGTTTTTTCTGGTTCAACCAGAAGAAGCGGCCGAGTAAATGAGCTACTACAAGGGTAATGTAAAGCAGGATAGCAGAGAAAATCCCCTCTATGAGAATCATAGTGAATGTCGCTCGTTGTACGTCATTCGTTTGTATCATCGAGATGGCTCTAAAGCCCAACACAATCCCGGTTATGAGTAACACAAGACCACAGTATTGAAAAAATGTACTGAATATCGAACCGATCAGCAGGATAGGATTAAGACCGCCAATAGAGTCAAACATAATACATGCCAACAAACCCATCGGAAAAAAGAACGCTCCGTAAGCCAGCAAGAACCAGAACACGACGTCTGTTTTATTACTAAAGACAGAATAGAAAAATGCCGGACCTAAAAGAATGAAATAGCAGCCTATGATGTGCAACGACTGCGAACACATTTCACCCAGGCCCACCGTAGCGAAGGCTTCAGGAGCCCGCAGGCCACCCTTGGCGCTGTCACGGACACATTCTGTTACGTACCAGCAAATGTAAAGCCCGATAGCGATATTAATCAGAAGAGCAGGAAAAGCTATGGCCATACCGAAAGGGCCCAGCAATATTCCTATGAGAGACAAAACCAACGGGATAATCGTAAATATGCCCAGGTTCATCAAACCGGGGGGGCTTATCGGATAGAGGAATATGTCTATAAACCACGGTATTGTGCGTTGGCCGACAGACTCGGTATCTTCTGCTTCCGAATCTTCTTCGGATTCCTGCTGTTGGTCGATAGCTTCTTCAGGGACATCAACTTCGTCGGCAGGCTCATCTTTCAGCTTATATTCTTCCGGGACATCCAGAAGAGTTAAATCATGTGGTGAATCCGTTGAGCGGGAGATAAGGTTCCCGGAATAATCCTGATTTACATCGGAGCCGGGGGCATGTATTGCCGGGATGATAAACCTATTGTTGCACTGTGGGCATATGGCTTTTCTGCCTACGTGGCTTTTGGGAACGCTTATTCTCCGCTCACAATATTCGCAGAGAAACTCAATGATGGTCGATTCGGCCGGTATAGTGATAACGTTGCCGCATTTTGGACACTTTCCCTGCTTGCCGGCACCTGTATCCCGGACACTAATTTTATGAGCACAGTAATCGCAGCAAAACTTAATCATTAAGTCTTCTCGCATTAAGTGCTTTTTGGCTTCTACGGCTTTGGTAATTTCCCGGGATTTTCACTCATACCCAAAAACTGCCATAGAGCCGTTCTATTAAACAGGACGCATCGGAACCGATTTTCTTCAATTGAAATTCTCTGCAGTATATACTTCCGGCAAGCTGTCTGATCAACTGCTCAGCTTTTGCTTTATTACTTCAGCTGCCTTAGCAAGGGCATCGCCGATTTTTTTCGGATTTTTACCGCCGGCCTGCGCCATTTGAGGCCGGCCGCCACCACCGCCATCAACAATGGAAGCAATCTCTTTTACGATGTCACCGGCTTTGAGTCCCTTGGCGACCAGATCGTCTGTCAAGCCCGCCAGAAGTGTCGCTCTGCCGTCATCGTCGAAGCCCAGGACAATCGCAGCGGATTTTGCTTTCTTCTTGAGCATATCGACAGCCTCCCGCGCCTGCTCAATTGAGGTCGTTGAAAGTTGACCGATGATGATGGAGGCTTCGTCGATTTTCTCACACTTTTCAAGCAGCTTTCTCGCCTCGGCCATGGAATCTGAGCCGGACTGCCTGGCAGCGGCCTTGAGTTCTTTAGCAAGCTTTTTATTATCTTTAAGCAAATGACCAATCCGATCCACCAGTGACTCGGTCGGGACCTTCAACATTGCCGAAAGTTCATCAACAACGTTACTAGCCTTTTCGAGATGGCTTGTTAATGCCGGACCTGTCAGGGCGGTTATCCTGCGAACGCCTGCCGAGATGCTTTCCTCTTTGATTATCTTAAAGCCGCCGATGGCCTCGAGCCTGTCAACGTGTGTGCCTCCGCAAAATTCCCTGCTGAAAGCCTCATTAATGCCATCCTTATCCTCTGCGCCAAGAGCGACAACCCGAACTTCATCTCCGTACTTTTCGCCGAACAACGCCATCGCGCCGAGCTTCCGGGCCTGGTCTTTAGGCATGACAGCCCATGTTACGGGTAGGTCGGCGGCGATTTTTTCTCTTACTAATTCCTCCACCCGTTTGAGTTGCTTAGCCGTTGGCGCCTTTGGATAGGTAAAGTCAAATCTCAAATAATCCGGGCCGACATAACTTCCCTGCTGGGCCACCGATTTGCCGAGTACCTCCTGCAATGCCCACTGGAGTACATGAGTGGCGGTATGATTTTTCTTAACCGAATTCCTGTCTTTGCTGACGACGGCAGTCACTTTTTCGCCAACATCGAAGGTACCTTCGGCGACTTTGCCCTGGTGGACGATGCAATTGGCGATTTTTATGGTTTTTTCCACGATGAACTTTGCTTTACCGGACTGGATAACACCACAATCCCCGACTTGCCCGCCCGCCTCGGCGTAGAAGCAGGTCTTATCGAGAACTATCCCGACCTGAGCGCCGGCTTCAATTCGCCCTTTGTCTTTGAAACCGTCGCTGTCAACTAAACCGATGATTGCAGCGTCACACTGGTCTGTATGATACTTGTGCAGGTCTTCTGTTTCCGGCAGAACCTGTCCGCTGACTGTATCTGTGATAGAGAGCGTATCTTTTGCAACGGCGGCCCTGGCTCGCTGCCTCTGCTTTTCCATTAGTTCGGAAAATTTGGCCGTATCTACCTTGAGGTTTCGTTCCTGGGCCATGAGCTGTGTCAGGTCCAGCGGAAAACCGTATGTGTCGTAAAGCTGAAAGGCATCCTCGCCGTTGATGACTTTGTCTTTCGATTTCTGTGCCCTCTCGGCGGCGCCGGCAAAAATTTCAATCCCCCTGTCAAGGGTTCTTCCGAAGCTGGCCTCTTCGGCCTCGATTACCGTAGAGACGTAGTCCGCCCTTTCTCCGATTTCACCGAATGCCTCGCCGAGACAATCGACGACAACCGGCACGAGTTTGTAGATGAAAGGCTCGTGCATTCCAAGCTCCCGGCCGAACCTCGAAGCCCGGCGAAGAATTCTGCGAATCACATATCCCCGGCCCTCGTTCGAGGGGGTAGCGCCGTCGGTGATCGCGAATACGAGCGCGCGAATATGGTCGGCGATGACTCTGAATGCGTTGTCGGTTTTGTTACCCAGTTTCGATGTGTACTTGTGGCCGGTGATTTGGCCGGTGCGCTCGATTATGGGCATAAATAAATCAGTATCGTAATTGCTTGCCTTGTTCTGCATTACGGCAACGATTCTTTCAAGACCCGCGCCAGTATCGACGTATTTTGCCGGAAGCGGCACGAGTTTTCCATCCTGCCTGCGGTTGAATTGTATAAACACAAGATTCCACAGCTCGATGAATCGGGCACAGCCGCCGTTTACCCGGCACTCGTGGTTCGGCACGTCTTTCATATCGCACCGGTCCGGGCCGAGGTCGATGTGTATTTCGCTGCACGGCCCGCAGGGACCGGTCTCGCCCATTTCCCAGAAATTATCTTTTTTGCTGCACGCAAGAACTCTCTCGGCCGGTATCGGTGTCACTTTAGGCCAAAAATTTGCTGCTTCTTCGTCTTTCGGCAGGTTATCGGCCTGGTCTCCGGCAAAAACCGTTGCCCATAAAAGGTTCGGATCGATGCCCCAGACCTTCGTTAGAAGCTCCCATGCCCACTCGATCGATTCGGCCTTGAAGTAATCGTCGAACGACCAGTTGCCTAACATCTCGAAAAACGTGTGGTGGTAGGTGTCCTTACCTACCTCCTCAAGGTCGTTGTGTTTGCCGCTTACGCGCAGGCATTTCTGGCTGTTGGCCACGCGCCGATATCGTGCAGGTGCTAATCCGAGGAAAATATCTTTGAACTGGTTCATACCGGCATTGGCGAAAAGGAGTGTCTCGTCACCGATGGGTACAATGGGCGAGCTGGGTACGAGTTCGTGGTCTTTACCCCTGAAAAAATCTACGAACTCATGTCTGATTTGCTTTGCTGTTTTCATCCGGTATCTCGTAGTTGTTGTTTCGAGCCTCACTCAGCATCTTACAGGTTTATGTCACTAACTTATGTAAGGCCTCTGGCGGCCAGGATTTTGCCTTTTATCTCTTCGGCCAGGTCTTTATTTTCAACAAGGTATTTTTTGGCGTTCTCTCTGCCTTGGCCCAACCGCATTGTCCCGTAGTTCAGCCAGGCTCCGCTCTTATCAACAACCTGGCAGTTGACTGCCAAATCGAGCAAATCGCCCTCGTAGCTGATTCCGCTGTCGAACATAATATCGAACTCGGTGTCGCGGAAAGGCGGTGCGATTTTGTTCTTTACCACCCTTGCCCTGACTCTGGAGCCCACGGCGCCGGTGGCATCCTTTATAGTCGTGATTCGTCTTAAGTCGATTCGCACCGAACTGTAAAATTTAAGTGCTCTTCCCCCGGTCGTTGTTTCGGGGTTGCCGAACATCACGCCGATTTTCATGCGGATTTGATTTATGAATACCAGGGCGGTTTTGCTCTTATTGATAATGCTGGTGAGCTTTCGCATCGCCTGGCTCATTAATCTTGCCTGCAGTCCCATGTGGCTGTCGCCCATCTCGCCTTCGATTTCGGCCTTCGGCGTCAGGGCGGCGACAGAGTCGACGACAATAACGTCCACCGAATTGGAGCTGACCAGCATCTCAACTATGTCAAGGGCCTGCTCGCCGGTATCGGGCTGGCTGACAAGCAGGCTGCTTACATCGACGCCCAGCCTTTTTGCCCATGTTGTATCCAGAGCATGTTCGGCATCGATAAACGCAG
>WOR8_10009722_pt1 | contig 10908 bp, 9 predicted proteins | sample DeeMarSeWOR38_10_FD_19890 | JGI IMG/M metagenome (IMG submission 19890)
CCTTCTTTGGTGACTGTTTTCACCATCAAGCCGACTTCGTCCATGTGAGCTGCGAGCATAATTTTAGGCGAGGACTTGCTGCCTTTTTTTATTGAAATAACATTTTCAAGCTTATCCACCATGATTTCGTCCACGTGTGGTTTCATCAGCTTAATCAGCAGTTTTCTGACTTCTTCTTCCCTGCCTGTTACGCCACAAACGTTGGAGAGCTTTTCCAGATTCTTAGATAAAGACACTACTGTTCCTTCCTATGAATGGTTGTTACAACTCTGAGGTATAAATTATTAAACGGTTGCGGTAATGCCCAAGGATTTGTTGAACCATAAATCAGGGCAATGGGACTAGAACGTCCAACAATGCGCTAAAAGTCTTTTGAGAAAACGTGAAATCAGGCTAATTCTAAGTTAACTGATGCCAGTAGCCGTATCACCTATTTTCTTGGATTTTGATATTCTCAAATAGATTAGATATGCTGGAATTATGTTGATCAGGGCTTGTATCAAATTGAATAGAGCTATTGGAACAAGCAAACCAGCAACAGCAGATTCGGGCATGTTGTAGAATAACTGTAATAAAAAGTAGTTCGTTGCCGTCATGCCAGTCACCCTCAATGTGACAGCAAGAATTGATCTGGCGACTATGCTTTTTTTCAACAAAACAAAACCCAACAGGGTCGCCAGCTCGGCAACCAACTTGAAGATACCACCAGGAACATTGCCTCTTAAAAAAATTATCGAACATCCTATCAGGCTGGTGTACACACCAGGAATAAATCCATAAGACAGAAGGCTGATCATCATAGGTATCCCTGTGAGGTCCCAAGAGATTCGAGGATAAAGCGGAAATGGAATATCAAAAGGTGGTCCAGGAATAATTTCCCATAAAGCTGCCAACGCACCGAGAAGGCTGGCGGCTGCAACTTCTCGAGTTTTAATCTTCTGTAAAAATTGTCTTGCCATCAATCGGAATTCTTTGAAATACATATAATACTTTCGGAAAATTCTTCAAAATTCTGCAGCTAGTTTTCATTTTATGCGCACGCGGCTCGCCGTTTTCTGCGTTAATGACATTACTTGGCTCTCATCAAATTGTGATTCCAAATTTGAAATGTCCCATGCGATGCAGTGAACGGGAATAAGTATAACTTTAAAAAGTAAAGATTCTACTAAAGTTAGGGAGAGATGAGGATTGACGCAGACTCAATTCAAAAAGATTGGAATTTTCAAGTGCGGTAACATTGGGACATCTCCGTTGCTTGAGCTTCTCATTGATGAATTAGCTGACCGCAAAGACATAAAGGTTAGAACAGTTACCACGGGTTCAAAAATGGGTGCTGAAGATGTTGAGGAAGCCTTGCCAAAAATTTTCGAGTTTAATCCTGACCTGTTAATTGTGATATCTCCTAACACCGCGTTACCTGGACCTGGGAAAGTTAGAGAAAAAATGTCAAGTAGTGGCATACCCGGCATTGTTATTTCAGATGCACCTGGAAAAAGGGCGAAGGAAGAAATCGAGAAACAAGGGTTAGGCTACATAATAATTACAGGTGATCCGCTGATTGGGGCGAGAAAACAATTTTTGGACCCTATAGAGATGGCAATCTTCAACTCTAACATCAGCAAAGTGCTCGCGATCACAGGCGTCTACCGAATAGTACATCAAGAAATTGACAGAGTAATTTACGCGATTGAAAATGAACAAAAGCCAGATTTGCCAAAATTAATAGTGGGCCTGAAAACTGTTCGGAACAGGTCTGAGTTTAGTAATCCATACGCGGAAGCAAAAGCACTGGCAGCTTACGGGTTGGCTGAAAAAGTTGCTGAAATAAACGTTCAAGCCTGCTTTATGGAGAAGGAAAGCGAAAAGTACATTCCTCTAGTCGCGTGTTCGCATGAGATAGCTCAAGCAGCTGCTAGGCTAGCTGAGGAAGCTCGCGAAATTGAAAAAGGTAATGATACTGTTGTTAGGAAGCCTCATGCGAAGGACGGAAAGCTCAAGGTTAAAACTGAATTGATGCTTCCACCGGTTTCTGCCGAAGAATTTTATGATAAAAACGTTTCTTAAAAAAACGCTTTCTGTATATACCCTATATATTTGCATATAAGGTATTTCGGCTAAGTATATATTTTCCTTTTACAGTAAAGAGATTCAGGGAAAAATGAAATGAAAGTACTTGAAGTTAAACCTTTAGAAAAAAAGAAGTTAACCGTCTTAATAATGGAAAAAGAGTACAATGAACCATTCGATATTGCTGCCCCATCGCCTGCCGCCAATTCGAATCCACTCCACGCACTTCACAGACCTTCGATAGGCTTCTATAAGTTCTTGGAGAATGTGATCTCCAAAGTTAATCTGAGCTTCGCAACTGAAGAGCTCGGCATACGCTCTCAAAAAGACTTTTTTGAAGACAACATTTTGGCAGAGGTATTCAAAAAGAGTAACGTTCCCTTCTTTCCAGTTGATGTCGACGAAAACGCCCAGATATACCTTAAAACTGCCATAGGCAAGAAAATCGAGCAAAGAGATAAGGTGCTCAAGGCCTTAGATAACTTGTCTAAACAAAAGGACCAAGATTCTACTGAGAGAGATTATCTTGTTGCTTACGGGCAAAACCTGCAGCTTGAAATTGAAGAACGAGAACGTGAAGTCAATTTCCCAATAAGAGAAAGCTGGATTGTTATGGGCATTCTAGATCACGCGAGAGAGGTCACTGGTAAAGACGAGGTCACTTGTTTGCACATATGCAGCCCAGAACATGCCGAGGGAATAAAAAAGCTATTAGAAACGCTTAACGCTGAAGTTGAGACCGCAAAGCTTTCTAAAAAGGTCATTTCGGCTAATGCAGAGATGCCATCCTCTCACGAGTTAGAAGATTGGTTACAATCTATGCAAATTCAAGTGAAACCCGTCATTGGAAAAGCTGATGTTGATGCACCGTATCTGCTTTTTTACTTAGACACAGACGTAAAAGCTAGCCCTTTTGATATCTGCATGGCATATGACATTGGGTACGACGCGGTTATTCCCTACGAAAACGTAACGCCGGAAGACGCCAATGGCATCGTTCAGGACGCTCTGTTGTCACGAGGACCAAAAGGTGTGAAGCATACAGCCTTTTTGATTGGAGGTAAAAACGCTGAAAGAGCTGAAGCTGTCTTTAAAGCAGCAAAAGATGCTATGTTTCCTCCATTCAAAACAAGTATAGTAGTAGACCCGGCTGGTGCATATACAACAGCAGCTGCTATGGTCGCAAAAGCTGAAAGCGCACTCTCAGTAAGCAAGCTTGGCGAATTAAAAGATAAAACTTGCGCGATTTTAGGTACAGGTGCTGTAGGACAAATCGCAGCAGTTCTCTTGGCCAAAATGGGATGCAACGTGATGATTGTCAGCCTTAATCCAAAACGCCTCAATGGAAAAGAACACGCCGAAAACATGGCGAGACTTCTAGCAAAAGACCATGGAATACAGGTGCAGGGTATCTTTGCGCCTACACCGGCTTCAAAAATAGAAGTACTAAAGAAAGCTGATGTGGTGATGTGTGCAGGAATAAAAGGCATCCGGCTTGTAGATAAAGACATGCTGAATGAAGTCAAACACATCAAAGTGCTTTTAGACATAAACGCCGTACCACCATTCGGAGTAGAAGGAATAGAGCTGAAAGACGACATGAACGAAATGATGCCAGGCATCTTTACAATCGGAGCACTTACAGTTGGCAATCTGAAACATAAAGTTGAAAAAGAAATTCTAAAAGAGGCGCGAAGCAACGGAAAAGAGGTATACAATTACAACATAGCCCTACCAATGGCGCGGAAACTACTTCAAAAGAGTCTGTTCCCAAAACCGACTCTGACATTGAGCTACTCGCCGTCAAAGGGTTCTAAGCAGTAACTTTGAAGGCGCGGTTTACCGCAACCTCCGCAATATTTGCTGCACAGTCAGCAATTCTTTTTATATTATCTCGTATTGAGCAGATACCACAAACCAGCTCAGCGTTTTTGTGTTTACCAGTAAATGATTTTACAGCTATTTCTTGATCGAGTTTCTCAACTCGTTGCTGGTATTTCATTATTTCAACAGAAAAAGGGATATCTTTTGAGAAGAAAGCATTAACTGCCTTGACATACAAGTCAACCGCCTCTGTTCCTGCCGTAACCATAAGCTCCAATACATCGTCCGGAATTTTCTGTTGGCTTCCGTCGAGCATTATTACGTGTCTTGCTATGTCTGCCGTATAGTCTGCAGCGTGCTCAATCCTGTAAACAAGAGTTTGGTGGTCCATGCAGTCTAAGGGGTCTATCCGAAGTTCGTTTGCCAAGGCGGCGTCTTGGGCAGCGTTACGAAGTAAACGAAGAATAAAAAAAGAGAAGTGATCTACATCATCGTCAAGGGAAAAAACCGACTTCGCTAACGCTATGTCATTATTCTTCAAAGAAATAAAAGTGTCTTCACACATGGAATAAGAAATTAAATGCATCCTCTGTATTGCTTGCTCAAGTGATGCTTTCGACTCATCCGCAAGAGTTTGAATGTATATGCCTTTAGAGTCAGACTCCATAATTCTCATGTAAAGCCTTCCAGCTATGTTCCGAATGGCTTTTCTTTGTGGAATGGAAAAAATTTTATCCGAGATAAGCGTAACGCCCGAATATCCGTTCAGAAATGTCCCTATTATCTTTTGAGTAATTAGAGTTTCACTTTCATTTTGACCGATGCGAAGGGTTATCTCTTTTGCTATTGTCTTGGCTTGGGCACGTGGATATACAACTAAGGATCGATCACGTTGAATGGCGAAGGATACCACATCGCCTTTTTTTAATTCGTTTAGTTGCATCCAGTTTTTTGGAAGAGAAATTACCATAGACGACCCTAGTATTTTAGTATATACTGTATATAATCTGCTATATGGCATAAAGCAAACCTTATTAGTTCAAAATGATCCTTTTAATGCTATTATAGTGGCTGATACACCATGAGTATTGACCGCGTAGACAGAATTATTGACAAGTACGGGTGTGAAACGGGCGTTTTGATTCAACTACTGCTTGAAATACAGCGGGAGCTAAATTGGATACCGCCTGAAGCGATAACACGCATAAGCAAGAGGCTGAAGATTCCAGTTAGCGAAATATACAGAGTTGCAAGTTTTTACACTGCATTAAGCCTCAAACCTCGAGGTCGCCATTTAGTCAGAGTATGCGCTGGAACTGCGTGTTACGTGCGTGGAGGGCCCAGAATTTTAGATTCCGTGGAGCGAACTCTGAATATTGAAGCTGGCGAGACCACACAGGACGGCAAGTTTACCTTAGAGACCGTGAACTGCTTAGGCTGTTGTGCCTTAGGACCCGTCGTCGAAATAGACGGTCAGTATCACGGAAAACTATCATCGGCTAGTGTGGAGAAACTTCTCTCCAAATACGATTAACCGAGGAATGAAAAACTATGGAACCGCTAAAATCTCCTTCTGATCTGGAAAAACTTAGAAAGAACATCCTTGCCGAAAAAGACCCAAACGCGCCAGCCATTGCTGTATGCATCAGCACCGGTTGCGAAGCTCTAGGTGTCAAAGGATGCCTTAAAGCCTTTAAAGAAGAGATCAAAAACCAAGGTTTAGAGGGCAAAGTAGAGATTAAAGAAACAGGATGCCTAGGCTTCTGCGAAAAAGGTCCAAGAATTGTTGTCTATCCTGATCGTTTCGAAGACAGTGATGAATAAAGAAGTAGTTGAACGATTATTCTATGTTGACCCTATTACAGGTAAAGCAGCGAGAAACCTGTCCGAGATACCATTTTACAAGTACCAAAATAGGCTTCTCCTAGATAGTAACGCCAGAGTAGACCCAAAAAAGATAGAAGATTACATTGCACTTGGCGGCTACAAAGCTTTGGCTAAAGCGCTATACGAGATGACATCTGAACAAGTGCTTGAAGAAGTCAAGAAATCCAATCTGCGTGGGCGTGGCGGCGGCGGTTTCCCAACTGGTCGCAAATGGGAGTCCACGCGAAATGCGGAAGGCGAACCTAAATACGTGATAGTTAACTGCGACGAAGGTGACCCTGGTGCCTTCATGAACCGAGCGTTAATGGAAGGGAATCCGCACAGCATCCTTGAAGGGCTCATAATCGGAGCTTACGCAATTGGTTCAAATGAGGGGTTCATCTATGTACGCCAAGAGTACCCGCTTGCAGTAGAAAACATGCAGTTCGCGTTAGAGCAAGCTGAGAAGTATGGGCTGTTGGGCCATAATATTCTCGGTTCAGGCTTTGATTTTAAAGTTAAGATCCACAAGGGCGCTGGCGCTTTTGTGTCGGGTGAATCAAGCGCCCTGATGACGGCGATAGAAGGAAAAGTGGGTGAGCCTAGACCAAAATATGTTCACACATCTGAAAAAGGAGTCTGGGATAAACCAAGCGCGTTAAACAATGTTGAGACATGGGCGAACATACCGCTTATAATAAATAACGGCGCTGAATGGTTTGCATCCATCGGCACTGAAGGCAGCACAGGCACCAAGATTTTCGCTTTGGCAGGAAAAGTAAACAACACTGGGCTTGTTGAGGTTCCAATGGGGATGACGTTGAGGGACATAGTCTACAAAATAGGTGGCGGAATCCGAAACGACAAAAAATTCAAGGGTGTTCAAACGGGTGGACCCTCAGGTGGCGTTATCCCTGAGCAGCATCTTGATTCTCCAGTAGACTTTGACGAACTCGCCAAGTTAGGCTCAATCATGGGCTCTGGCGGAATGATTGTCATGGATGAGGATACCTGCATGGTAGATGTGGCCCGGTATTTTGTTAATTTTCTTTGCGATGAATCATGCGGTAAATGCGTACCTTGCCGGGAAGGACTGAAGCAGGCGAGAAAGATACTGGACGACATCGTCGCAGGTAAAGGCAAAGAAGGAGATGTCGAAAAACTCAAGGAGATAGCCGAGGCAACAAGCGCTGCCGCTCTCTGCGCTTTAGGACAAACAGCGGCGAATCCAATGCTTACCACAATTCGCTATTTCAATGACGAATACGAAGCACACATAAAGGAAAAGTGGTGTCCCGCGTTAGTATGCAAAAACCTAATATCATATTACATTGACCCTGCGAAGTGCGCTGCGTGTACGCTTTGTTTCAGAAATTGTCCAGTAAGCGCTGTTAAGGGTGAAAGAGGCAAGATTCACATTATTGACCAAGCAAAATGCACGAAATGTGGAACCTGTTTTGATGTTTGTCCGCCTGCGTTTAGGGCAGTGCAAAAGTTATCTGGGGAACCGGTTCCGCCGCCAATTCCTGAGGAGAAGCGGTGGATAAAGAAAGGCGAAAAAGGAGCTGCAAATTAAATGGAAGCCAAAGAAGTAACATTGAAAATAGACGGCAAAGAAGTGAAAGCAACCGAAGGAGCCTCAATTTTAGAAGTGGCAAGAAAGGTTGGCATCGAAATTCCAACTCTCTGCTACATCAGCTCTCTTTCGCCTTTTGGTTCCTGCCGCGTGTGCTCCGTGGAAATAACGGACGCTAGAGGACGTAAAAAGGTGGTAACTTCCTGCAATTATCCTGTAAAAGACGGACTCGTGGTTTTCACTAAGTCTGAGAAAGTTCTGAAAACTCGCAAGTTGCTTCTCGAACTGTTGTTGGCTCGATGTCCGAAAGTGAAGAAGATTCAGGATTTGGCACGAGAATACGGGGTCGAAAAGCCGCGATTTTGGATAGAAGACGTTGAGGAAGATTGCATTCTTTGTGGTCTATGCACTCGTGTTTGCGAAGAACGGATCGGCGTGTACGCCATTAACTTTGCAAATAGGGGCGTAGAGCGCGAAGTAACTGCTCCGTACCATAGCTTTTCTGATGATTGTATTGGCTGCGGAGCATGTGCCATTGTTTGCCCAACAAACTCGCGAAGAATACAGGTAAACACGTATCCAACGCTATCAGAAGATATAGAAAAAATTGAACAGCAGTTTTTGAAAGGAACAAAGGATGAGAATTTCGGCGTCTATAGCGACGTGTTTGCTGCTAAAAGCTCGGTAGACGGGCAAGACGGCGGGGTCGCCACTGCGTTACTTGTTTCAGGCATGCAAAGAGACTTGTTTGACGCAGCCATTGTCGTCCAGCGGACAGATGGTTACAACTCGGAGGCAATCATAGCAGAAAACATCGATGACATAATGAAAGCAAAGGGCACGAAGTATCTAAGGGTTAAAATGATGTCAAAGCTGGGGGATTTGATAGATAAAGGGAAGAAAAAGATTGCTGTTGTCGCCACTGCTTGCGAGGTTAGAGCAGCAAGAAAAATACAAAAAATTCTGCTGAAGGAATTCCCAGACGTAGAAATCACAATAATTGGTTTATTCTGTTTTGAAGCCTTTGACTACGAAAAGCTAAAGGAAGAGACGCAAAGACTGCTGGGTGTTGATTTAGACAGGGCAGAGAAAACTCAGATACATAAAGGGAAATACATCGTGCAGGTTGATGGAAAAGAATACTCATGCAAAGTGAGGGACCTGCACAAAGCCGTCGAAAAAGGATGTGTTTATTGTGATGACTTCACGGCTAAACTCGCGGATATTTCTGTTGGCTCCGTAGGCAGCCCAGATGGATATTCAACAGTGATAGTGCGCTCAGATGCAGGGAAAAGGCTTCTGGAGAAGCTTGATTTATCAAAAGGAGATGTGAACATAGAAGAAGTTACAAAACTGGCTATTTTCAAGAAACAACGTGCCGCTAAAAACTTCGCCCCTATACTGCAAGATGTGCAAGTGTAGCCCCCTCCTCAATCATAGCAATGTTAGAAGCAGCTTAAACTTGCAATACTCTTCTCTACTCATTTTCTATTTTACGCAATATCAAGCCGTACCCTATCATGACGGCTATAGAAGCCAGTCTACTGCGTATCTGCACACCCGACAATTGCAACCATTCTTTTACAGGCTTCAATTATCCGCTCTTTTGGCTGAGTTAACGAGAAACGCACATAGTTTTCGCCGTGTTCCCCGAAGCCGATGCCAGGTGTCACTGCCACGCCAGCGCTGAGCAGTTTAGTGGCGAACTCGATTGAGCTGCACCTGCAGTTTAGCCAAACGTAGAATGTGGCTTTCGGCTTGGCGCACTTGTAGCCCATTGAACATAGGCGTTCAACCAGCACGTCGCGTCTTTCCGCGTAAACCTTGTTGTTTTCCTTGAGGAAATCTGGCGGTTTATAGTTCTTGTAGGTTGCTAAGGCTTTGGCGGCTACCTTTTGGATGTAAACGGATGGTCCAGAGTCTACTTGTGACTTGACCTTGGCAAGCCCATTGATCAGCTGCTTGTTTCCGACAGCGAAGGCTATGCGGTCGCCCGTCATGTTAAAGGTTTTTGAGCACGAGTGAAACTCGATTGCCACGTCTTTGGCGCGGGCGATTTCGAGTATGCTGGGCGCCTTGTAGCCGTCGAAGCTTATCTCCGAGTACGCGTTGTCGTAGCAAAGGATTATGTCGTTTTCCCGTGCGAACTCAACCGCCTGCTTAAGGAAATCCTTGTCCACCGTGGCGCTCGTCGGGTTATTCGGATAGTTCAGAAACATCATCTTCACTTTTTCCGGGTGCACCGCATCAAAGTCTGGTTTGAAACCGTTTTCCTGAAGCAGCGGCATCGAAACTGCAACGCCGTCGTTTAGTATTGTGCTGGCGTTGTTGTAAACAGGGTAGCTGGGGTCAGGCACCAGAACGTGGTCGCCCGCGTTCACGAAAGCTCTCGCAATGTTAGCCAAGCCTTCCTTCGAGCCTAAAAGCGCTATAACCTCGTCTTGAGCCACGTCTACGCGGAACCGTTTCTTGCACCAAGCAGCAACTGCTGCCCGAAAGTCTGGTTCGCCTTGGCTAAACGAGTAATTATGATTCTTCAGGTTCGCCACTTCCTCCTTAAGCGCATCCACCACAACAGGCGGCGGCGGAAGGTCAGGGTCACCAATACTCAGCGAGATAAGGTCGATTCCCTGCGCCTTTTTCTCTCTCATAACTTTCTCTATTTCCGCGAAAAGATACGGCGGAAGCCTTTTCACCCTATCAGCAACTTCAAACATTTCGTTTTCACACTTTCTCCTTAACCAGTGTTCCCTCAAAAACTTTCTCTGCAGCACCATTCATAAGCAAGCGGTCCGCGTATTCAACTTCTAAATCGCCGCCCAGCAGGTGAACACGGACTTTACCACCGAGCTTTCTCAGCAGGTTTCCAGCGACTACTGTGGCGCAGGCACCTGTACCGCACGCTAAGGTTTCTCCGCAACCGCGCTCCCACACCCGCACTTTCACCTCATTTTCACTCAAAACTTGAGCGAACTCCGCGTTCGTTCTCTTTGGAAAAAGCGGGTAGTTCTCAATTTTAGAGCCGACACACTGCACTGGAAAATCGTCTACCGCATCAACGAATATGACGCAGTGGGGATTCCCAACCGAAAGACACGTTGCCTTGTACACGTCTCCGTCAACCTGCAAATCCTCGTTTATGCATGTACCTTGACCAAGCATCGGAATTTTGCTTCTCTCCAGTACAGGCATGCCCATGTCAACTTTCACTGACTTGACAGCGCCGTTTTCCACGGTTAACCATGTTCGTTTGTTTCCAGCCAACGTTTCCACAATTACCTCGTTTTTTTGTGTGATGTTGTTTTCGTAGCAGTACTTGGCGAAGCAGCGGATGCCGTTGCCGCACATTTCAGCTTCGCTTCCGTCAGCGTTGAAAATCCGCATTTTCACGTCCGCCACGGTTGAGTTTGACACGAAGAGAACGCCGTCCGCGCCGACTGAGAACCGCCGCTTACACAGCTTCACCGCTAACTCAGCCGCTTCAACATCGCTTATTTTTTCGTCTCTGTTGTCGATTACAACGTAGTCGTTGCCTAAGCCGTGCATTTTCCAAAACTTCATAGCGTTCACTCTGC
>WOR8_10006825_pt1 | contig 10907 bp, 6 predicted proteins | sample DeeMarSeWOR38_10_FD_19890 | JGI IMG/M metagenome (IMG submission 19890)
ATAAAACAAGGACAGCGCTCTCTGTCTGATGCGTTAACATATGGATTGTTCCCTGAAATAGTAATGCAGGAAAAGCCGGAAGATAAGAAGGATCTGTTACAGAATTATCGGGATACTTACTTTACCAGAGATTTGATGCAATTATCCAATATGGAAAATATGGAAGGTCTCTTAGCTATATTTCATCATTTAGCAAGAAACATTGGGTCTCACCTGGAAGTTTCTAATTTTGCTCGGGAAGCTGGTCTAAGTTACCCCACGACAAAAAAATATCTGAATAATATGCACTATTCGGAGTTGACGCTTCGCCTATACGGATATCAATACGGACCGGCGAAAAGATTCATCAAAGCGGCAAAGACCTATTTTTCAGATAATGGTATCATTACAAGTCTGAATATTCCCCTAAATGAAGGTCAACTGTTAGAAAATTTTGTGATTTCCGAATTTGAAAAAAGAAGGAAACTCGGTTTCATAAAATGTGATCGTTTTTATTACTATAAAAGTGCGGCAGGAAGGGAAATAGATCTGATCTTCGAGAGTGAAGATGATATTTATGCTATTGAAATAAAGAATACGCTCCGACCTTCCGGCAGAGATGTCCGTAATCTGCATGAATTCTCACGAGGTATCAAAAAGAAGGTGAAAATGTATCTTTTCTATCCAGGAGAGGAGTACGGCTCGATAGATGATGTTAAAGTTATTCCTGTTGCTGGTATATTTAGAGGACAATAATCATGTTTGAATATTCGATACAGTTAATTAAAGACAAATTCTAAATCCGAAGCACGAAATTCGAAATAAAATAAGTTTATGCAATAAAGGGCGCATAAGGATGGCCTTTTTTTTACAAAATATGAAACCGTGTTGGGAGAAGCGAGTACAGCACCAAAAAACAAGTTACAAGCGAGAGATCTGATGTTGGACACTCTTCCGACCCTTCCTTTTTAAGTTTGCCCATTTTTATCATAAATTTTGTCAGAATCTAATTTAACTTGACAGAAAACGGTTTGAATTCTAAATTTATTTATGTAAACGTTTACATAATCAATTTTTGATATATTATTTCAAAACATATTTATGAGATATTTTCTGAACAGGTATCAAAAAATAAATGCCTGGATTCTCCCGGGAATTGTCATATTCTTTTTTCTATCCTGTAATTTTAACAACCAAAAACAAGTTGAAGTATTATTCTGGGGCATGGGTGCTGAAGGAGAACAAGTAAAAAGCTTAATCCCTGGGTTTGAAAAAAATAATCCACAAATTAAAGTTAAAGTGCAAATGATACCCTGGACCGCCGCTCAGGAAAAATTAATAACTGCTTATGCAAGTGATAATCTGCCAGATGCCTTTCAACTTGGAAATACCTGGATCCCCCAATTTGTTGCACTTGACGCAATAGTAAGCTTAGATAACTGGATTAAAAATTCAATTCAAATAAATAGTGATAATTATTTCAGAGGAATCTGGGATACTAATATTATAGATGGATTAATTTACGGAATTCCATGGTATGTCGATACCCGGCTTTTATTCTATAGGACAGATGTTTTAGAACTGGCGGGTTTTAATAAGCCCCCGAGAACATGGGATGAGTTATACCTCTTATCAAAAAAGATAAATCAACTATTTATAAACCAAGAAAAATACGCAATTTATCTTCCAACTAATGAATGGGCGCCATTTGTCATTTTTGGATTGCAGGCAAATTCCGATTTACTAAAGGAAAATAATTCGTATGGAGATTTTAGTGGCCCTAGTTTTTTACGGGCTTTTAAATTTTTAATACGATTTCACAAAGAAAAATTAGCACCGATTGGAATGTCCCAAGTAACAAATGTCTATCAGGCTTTTGCTAATGAGTATTTTTCCATATACATTTCAGGACCGTGGAATATTCGTGAATTCAAAAAATGGATGGTCGGTGAATTAAATGATAAATGGATGACGGCACCTCTTCCTGGCCCGGATTCAACAACAGTTGGGCTATCTCTCGCCGGTGGGTCGAGCCTTGTGATATCTAAAAGTTCGAATAACAAAGAAGTAGTCTGGCGGTTTTTTGAATATCTAAGTCAACCACAAGTTCAGATTCAGTTCTATCATTTAGTTTCAGACCTCCCGGCGGTAAAATCAGCCTGGCAGGATTCTACCTTGAAAAATGATCCATACTTGAGGGCTTTCTATGAACAATTTCAACATGTCGTTCCCACACCCAAAATCGCAGAATGGGAACAGATAGCGTTTTCAAAGATACAGCAGTACGCAGAAATAGCTGCCCGGGGTGTTATGACACCCGACGAGGCATTAAAGGCATTGGATGCTGAGGTTGATCAAATTCTTGAAAAACGTCGCTGGTTATTAAAGCAAAAAAATGAAAAAAATTAAACAAGACTAGGAATTAGGCTCGAATTTGAATAGCAAGATTTCTGCAGCGTACTTCTTTATGGCCCCTGCTTTAACGGCCATCTTCTTTTTCTTCTTCATTCCTGTTATTGCAGCCTTCCTTATTAGTTTTACTGATTTTGACCTTTATGCACTTGCAAATTTTTCAGATACCAGGTTTATCGGATTAAAAAATTATTTGAATCTTTTCCAGGATCCTCTGTTTTGGCAATCATTAAAAAATACCTTTTATTTTGTAATCGCAGCGGGTCCGCTATCCATTGCTGTGTCTCTGGGAGCAGCCATATTACTCAACTCCCGGCTTGTTAAATTTAAGGCTTTATTTCGTTTAACTTATTTTATCCCAGTGGTTACAACTCTAGTTGCCGTTGCCATCGTCTGGCGTTTTATTTACCACCCAAGATTTGGTATTCTGAATTACTTTTTAGGTTTATTCAACTTTCATCCAATTGATTGGTTGGGTGATCCCAATTGGGCCATGCCGGCCATCATTCTGATGGCAGTGTGGAAGAATTTTGGATACAACATGATCATATTTATCGCTGGTCTTCAAAATATTCCTGAAAATCTTTATGAAGCTGCGCTGGTAGAGGGAGCAAATAGTTGGCAAAAATTTAAAAATATCACCCTCCCGTTGCTGGCCCCGACTACTCTTTTTGTGAGTATTATCACCATGATCGGATTTTTCCAGTTGTTTGCTGAGCCATATATTATGACACAGGGAGGTCCACTAAACCGCACTCTAAGTATTGTCCAATATATGTATCAGGAAGGATTCAGGTGGTGGAATATGGGATATTCTGCAGCTATCGCCTTTGTTTTATTCTTTATAATATTTATTGGAACAATGATACAATTTAAATTGAGAAAAACTTCTGATTTAGCATGATGTTGAAAAAAGCTATCCTTTACACATTTTTGATTGTCACAGGTTTGATTACTTTAGCTCCATTTATCTGGATGCTTTCAGCTTCTTTTATGGCCGATGGTCATGCAAGTGTTTATCCGCCTAGATTTTTGCCAGATATATTTACTCTCGAACAATATCACAAGTTATTTATAAGCCTAAATGTTACTCGTAATTTTCTTAATAGTCTTTTTCTATCTTTAATAGTAACGTTTGTATCATTATTCTTAAATTCGATGGCAGGTTTTGCCTTTGCTAAATATCATTTCAAGGCGAAAGATAAAATATTTAATATTCTATTGAGTTCCATGATTATACCTGCGCAGGTTACTATGTTACCCCTTTTTCTTATGCTGAAATCCCTTGGATTAATTAATACTTATTTTGCGATTATTATTCCGGGATTAGCTAATATCTTTGGAATATTTTTGATAAGACAATACGCATTATCAATTCCAGACAGCCTCATTGAAGCGGCACGAATCGATGGTGCTTCAGATTTTCAGATTTACCGCATAATTATCCTTCCGCTTTGTATGCCCATATTAGTTACATTGGCTATTTTTACTTTTTTAGGAACCTGGAACGATTTCCTCTGGCCACTGATTGTACTGACCAATGATTCCATGTATACATTGCCAGTTGCCCTGGCCAATCTCATGGGAGAACACACCAGAGATCCAGAGCTGATGATGGCGGGTTCAGTGATTACTATTATTCCGGTTCTTTTGGTTTTTCTGGCTCTGCAGAAGTACTATATCCGAGGAATTATGATGGGTAGTGTGAAAGGCTAAAAGTTGAGTAAAATTCGGGTGGAATTTACAATGTTGGAAAGTTCATGAAACCATTAGAACGAATACTATTAAAATTTTTAATAATTATATTTATTTTTATAGCTAATTATCAATTAATAGCCCAGGCGAGTGGTGAAGATATTTTCATAGAAGATCTCCTATCAAGAATGACTTTAGAAGAAAAAATAGGACAGTTAGTTCTCTGGAATGGCACCAATCTTGAGGGTGAAGAAAGGTTGAGGAATGGGGGTATCGGAGCATTCCTGAATATTCGCAACCGGGATGAGATAACCAGGCTGCAAAAAATTGCTGTAGAAGAAACTCGTTTGGGAATTCCAATTTTAATAGGGAACGATGTAATTCATGGATATCATACTACCTTTCCCATACCTCTGGCATTTGCTTCAAGCTGGAATCCTGAATTGGTTAGAAAAGCGGCCCAAATTGCTGCAGTTGAAGCACGAGAAAACGGAACACACTGGACATTTGCTCCAATGGTGGATATTGCCAGAGATCCCCGCTGGGGAAGAATAGCAGAAGGTTTTGGTGAAGATCCTTTTTTAGGAAGTGTCATGGCTAAAGTTATGGTAGAAGGTTTCCAGGGCACGAATTTTTCAAGCCATTATTCCATTGCTGCCTGTGCAAAACATTATGTCGCTTATGGAGCCGCTCTCGCAGGAAAGGACTATAACACAGTTGATATCTCCGAGAACACTTTGCGTGAGGTCTACCTCCCTCCTTTTAAAGCTGCAGTTGGTGCAGGTGTGGCCACTCTGATGAGCGCCTTTAACGATATCAATGGTGTACCTGCCTCAGCAAATCAGTTTACCCTTACGAGGATTCTTCGTGATGAATGGGGATTTGATGGATTTGTTGTCAGTGACTATAATTCAATAGCTGAGCTGATTTATCATGGCTTCGTTGATGATAAATCTGGGGCTGCAGCCGAGGCAATTCTGGCAGGTGTTGATATGGATTTGGTAGGAGATACAACAACAGGTAATGTGTATTCGGAAAATTTGGAGAAACATGTTAAGACTGGCATGATCTCTGAAAAAATCATTAACCAGTCGGTTCGCAGAGTAATTAGAATAAAATATCGTTTGAGATTATTTGAACATCCCTATTCAACTTTAACTTTGAAGGAACCCCCTCCATTCACGGATGTTGAAAAAAAAGAAGTTGCACTTCAATTAGCAAGAGAATCAATTGTTCTTTTAAAGAATGAAAACAATATACTTCCTCTGAGAAAGGATATAAAAAACCTCACAGTCATTGGGCCTCTGGCCAATAACCGGTCTGAGATGCTGGGTACATGGACATGTGAACCCGTTGTACAGAATGTTGTCACCATATTAGAAGGTATTAAAGCAAAAGTGTCTACTACCACATCTATTACCTTTGTGAAAGGCTGTGATATTGACAGCGAAAATAAAGAAGAATTTGAAAAAGCAATTCATGCAGTAAAGATCGCAGATGCGGCTGTGATGGTTGTTGGTGAATCGACATCTATGAGCGGTGAAGCAGCCAGTCGCGCAGAACTTGGATTGCCGGGTGTTCAGCAGGAGATGGTCGAGAAAATTTATGCGACAGGAACACCCATAGTGGTTGTGTTGATAAACGGACGACCGTTAACTATTAACTGGATTTCAAAAAATATACAGGGAATATTGGAAGCATGGCATTTGGGTGATCAGGCTGGAAATGCAATTGCGGATGTGCTTTTTGGGGATTATAATCCATCGGGAAAACTCCCAGTAACTTTTCCGCGATCAGTCGGTCAAATACCAATCTATTATTCATATAAATCTACGGGTAGACCTTTTGATCCTAATAATAAATTTACCTCCAAGTATATAGATACTCCTGTCTCACCCCTGTATCATTTTGGATATGGATTAAGCTATACAACCTTTGCCTATTCGAATTTGACAGTAAATAAAAGACAAATTCGTATGTATGAGAATGTTAAAATTTCTGTAGATGTGACCAATAATGGTAATAGAGAAGGTGCGGATATTGCACAACTATATTTACATGATAAGGTAGCAAATATTACCAGGCCCGTTAAAGAATTAAAGGGATTCCAGAAAGTTCAATTAAAACCTGGGGAAACACGCACCATTGAATTTATTATTTCTCCAGAGATGCTAACATTCTATGATATCAATATGAAATACATTGTTGAACCAGGTTCGTTTGATGTCATGGTGGGTAAAGATTCAGAGGATGTTATTTCTTCGTCTTTTGAGATAATTCAGTAATCATGATTTTTTAATTCATAGCCGGTTTCGAAAGGAGTATTCGTTTTGAATCCCAAAATAATTCCTTTAATTATTCTTTTTGGCATTTATATATCTTCCGCTCAATCTGATTATGACAATCATGTTTTTTTCGCTAACAGTTTGACCGATGATTCTTATTATTACTCCCATGGGGTATTTACGCTGCCCAGTAAAATATCTGTATTGAATACAAAATTGCCGGTAGAGTCTTTGATATTTTATAATCCGCCGAATTCAATTAGACTGGATTGGATATCTGGAAAAAGAGGGAATTGGCAAGCAACCATAAAAATTGACAAATGGCGTAACCGTGATATCAATTTTCAAGGGGATACCCTCTCTTTTTGGTGTTTCACAGAGGAGTTAATAGAAAAAGACGAATTACCAAAGGTTTCTATTGAAGATTGGCGCGGAGAGGTTTCCATCCCTGTTAATCTGAAAGAAATGACCGATATTTTACCGACAGATAACTGGACGCACCTCAAAATTCCTTTAAGCCTGTTTAATAGACCAAAGAAAAGCATCAATCATCAGTTTAAAATAAAGAATATTCATTTCTCCCAGGCGTCAGAAGAGGGAATTAGGCACATTCTTTTCCTGGATGAAATTAAAATATACAATGGAAATTCCCGAGATAAAGACGCACCGGAATCTCCAACCGGGGTTTCTGCGGAAGCTTTCGATCATCACATTGACTTAACCTGGAATAAAAACGAGGAAGGTGATATACAATATTTCAAAATTTATCGATCAATGGATGGAAATACCTATCACCCTGTCGGTATTCAAAAAAGTAGATTCAACCGATACTCAGATTTTATTGGTGAGAGGGGCAGAGAGGTTTCATATAAAATAACTGCAGTAGATGAAAATTATAATGAATCCTCTCTTTCATCAGAGGCTACTGCTACTACTTTTGAATTGTCGGACGATGAGCTTCTAAATATGGTTCAGAAGGCATGCTTTCGTTATTACTGGGATTCCGCTCACCCGGTGGCAGGACTTGCCCTGGAAAATATTCCCGGAAATAAAAATCTGATTGCCATAGGGGCCTCCGGTTTTGGAATAATGGCTATTATTGTAGGTATAGACCGTGGTTTTATTCAACGGGAACCAGGAGTAGCAAGACTGTTGCAAATTGTTCATTTTCTGGAAAAAGCAGATCGATTTCATGGGGCTTGGCCGCACTTTATGGATGGAAATACCGGCAAAGTCATTCCTTTATTCGGAAAATATGATGATGGCGGAGATCTGGTTGAAACGGCTTTCTTGATACAGGGATTACTCGTTGCCCGCCAATATTTCCAGAACCAGACGAAAGAAGAAAATGAAATCAGAAACTGTATTACCAGACTCTGGGAATCTGTGGAATGGGATTGGTACAGGCGAACTCCCAACAGTGACTTTCTCTTCTGGCATTGGTCACCCGATTTTGAATGGTATATAGATCACCCTCTGGTTGGCTGGAATGAAACCATGATTGTCTATTTACTGGCTATTGCATCCCCGTCGCATGCTGTTCCTGCAGACCTATATTATTCCGGATGGGCAGGGCAGTCTGACCGGGCAGTGGACTACCGTCAAAATTGGGGAAAGACTGAGGAAGGAGACCATTATATTAACGGGAATAGCTACTATGGGATTAAACTGGATGTGGGTGTAGGCAGTGGAGGACCCCTCTTCTTTACCCATTATTCATTTATGGGATTTGATCCTAGCTTTAAGAGGGATCGCTTCACCAATTATTATAACAATAATCGGAATATCGCCTTAATAAACCAATCATATTGCGTTAAAAATCCTGGAAATTTTCGTGGTTATGGTGAAAATTGTTGGGGATTAACTGCAAGTGATGATCCATGGGGATATTCAGCACATGAACCATCCCAACGTATGGATAATGGGACTATGACTCCCACCGGGGCTTTGTCATCTTTTCCCTATACACCGCAAGAATCCATGAAGGCACTGAAATATTTTTACTATGAACTCGGAAATAAATTATGGGGCATATACGGATTTCGCGATGCTTTTAATCTCTCACAAAATTGGGCAGCGAATATTTACATGGGTTTAAATCAGGCTCCCATAACCGTAATGATTGAGAATTATCGCACCGGATTGATTTGGAAACTGTTTATGTCTAATCCGGAAATCCAATCTATGTTAGGTGCTATCGGTTTTGTGCCTGATGAATAGATCATACAATCTTCCAAATTAGACTGAGTAGTCAGTTAATGTCATTATTGGCAAAATTATCTCAGGAGATATCTTCATAATTGATATTTCAGTAAATTTTCATCATTGAGAGAGTTTCTATTTTAATACGATATAAGCCATTATAATAAAATCTACTTTTACTCAAATAACAAACCTCATTTAATGCTTTCCAATAGAAGTTTAAGATTAGAATAGTATTTTTTATAAGAAAAGGGCTTGACAGAATCTTAAAGTCGGCTTATATTGGAATAAAATGTAAGCGTTTACATTGTTTTTTATTTAATTAATATTTATTGTTTAGAAATGAGGTTACTGTAAATACTAAAATTTTACAATATCTTCAGTGAACACAACTATAGTTGAAATTGCTGAAAAAGCAGGCGTTTCAATCGCGACAGTCTCCCGCGCATTGAACAAAAATGGTTCCGTTCGTGAATCAACCCGTGAAAATATCCTCTCAATTGCACGTGAATTAAATTATAAACCTAATCCTATTGCAAGGGGTCTTTCCCGAAAAAAAACAGATACTATCGGTGTGATCCTACCTGAATTAATCGATGAATTCTTTATGGACATCATTCGTGGAATTGATGAAGAGGCTTACCGTGCAAATAAATTTGTGATGATTTCCAGTTCTCATGGCGAGAGAAATATAATCGAAACTTTATTGGAATTTATGGGCAGTGGTCGCGTTGACGGGGTAATACTGATGGTCCCGAAACTTCATTATGAAGCTGCGGAATTGATCCGAAAAAGTAAAAGACCGGTAATTTTACTGAATATTTGTAAAGATCTGCAAGATGTCATCAGTTTTAATATAGATAACTATCAGGGTGCTTTTACAATGACTGAACATTTGATTAAACATGGTTATCAGAGGATTGGGATGATTTTAGGTTCTACAGGTAATTGTGATGCTGAGGAAAGATATAGAGGTTACCAGGAGGCGTTAACTAAAAATGGGTTGAAATTAGACAAAAATGTAGTCATACCAGGGGATTTTACTGTCCGTTCCGGTTACTATGGTTTTCTTCGTCTGAATAGTCTAAAAATAAAACCAGATGCTGTTTTTGCAGCAAATGATATGATGGCAGTTGGGATATATGAGGCTGCCCGGAGTGTCGGAATTAACATTCCAGAAGATATGGCTGTGGCTGGTTTTGACGATATATATTTAAGCCGACTATTGCAACCTCGCCTGACTACCGTTCATGTTCCTATTCAAGAATTAGGCAGCCGGGCTATTCAATATTTATTCAAATTGATATATGGTGAAGCCGATCAGAAAATGCCGTACCGTGAAGAACTTGCAACGGGTCTTGTTGTTGGAGGATCCTGCGGTTGTAATCAAAAATCTGGGAATCATTTATTTTAATTAATTTCTATAAGTTAAACTAATTAAAGGAGGATGTCATGAAATTTTTAGTTACTGCATCTGCAGTATTAGTCATGTTTCTGGTTTTAACCGGAAGTGTGTTCAGTGGAACAGGGCATGTGGATCCGTCCTATTTACAAATCGTATCTGCTGAAAATCCGATTACAGTGGACGGAGAGCTTAATGAAACGGATTGGGAACGACGGTATGATATACTGATTTACAGGGATAATTTTACTCCTGGAGATGTGGAGTACGACGTAACCGGAGCTGTACTCGTACATGGAATTTATACTGACACCACCACTACAATTGTACGATTTTTACACTATGGAATGGATTTATTTATTTCCTTGCAATCAGATGACCAATCAGTAGGAAAATTCGGTAACAGTTGGGAAGGCGATGGCCTTTTTATGAAAATTGCAGATGCCGGTGGTACACAAGTGGAGTACAAGCTTTATTTTAATCTGGCGGGAACTAATCCGGATATTGCTTTCGAAGAACCAGGACTTTATCCGGGTTCCGGTGCTGGTGCAGCCTGGAAACATGCTTCCACTATTGTTAACGACACATCTGCGGCGGACTCTGGTTATACAGCCGAAATGGTCATCCACTTAGATCAGCTGGGTTCCACTTCGGCTGATACAGAAATTCCCGTTTTAATTAATATTTTTGATCCTGATGGTTATGTGGAAAATATGGATCCCTATGGTGCAATCGGTGCCTATTATAAAAGCTGGTGGGGAAGTGAATGGGGACCTGATGCCCGTATATTAAGATTAGCAGATCCCCCAAGAAAAATTGCAATCAGAACTACCGAAACTATTACTCTGGATGGCGAGCTCAATGAAACTTTCTGGGCTGATGCCGATTACGTGACGGTTGGAAAAGGCTCGGTAGGCTCAACCGGTGGTTAT
>WOR8_10006834_pt1 | contig 10898 bp, 6 predicted proteins | sample DeeMarSeWOR38_10_FD_19890 | JGI IMG/M metagenome (IMG submission 19890)
GTGTCAACTCCGCTATGGGCTTGGCTATCAGTCACCTTTAATTCAAACATGCATTCCTGAACCTCATCTGTCTGGTAAAAGCCGACCAGTTTAGGTATCGTATCTCTTCCTGTGCCGGGTTGCATAGATCCACCTATTGTGGGTGTAGCAGTGTTTGCATCTATGATGACGACAGGAGGGCCGGCTATTTGTCGCCATGCATAGCTTAATGGGCCGGAATTATCCGGGTCATAAGAGCCTGTGCCGTCAAGGACAATCGGTTCCTGTGCCACATATCGCGAAAAGCCTGCATCTGCTATAGGTGGTACTCCTTCGGAATCCTGACTAATTGCCGCCGACGATATTACAGCCATAAGCAGAACCGCAGTAATACTTTGGTAAATTGTTTTCTTCATCATATTCTTCCTTTTAAGTCCATTAAAGCAGCATCCTGAATGCAAATTAACTGCACTATGTCTTTCTTTACGAAAATATCGCTGATTGAATATCATTTGGATTATCTCCTCCTAAATGCTTGTTAGATGCGAATACAAAAACATAACATATCTTCTATCACAAAGGCCCTTTGGCAAAGAATTTTCATTGCTATTATTGAAAACCGCACGAATGAATTTTTAGTCTAAACAGTTCGAAAAAAATATCATTTAGACGTTGCTCTACTATTAACACGATTAAGCTGCTAATCATAGGCTAAAGAAAATCAAGATTTCACAGTTTCTTCTTTCTTCGCCGTCTCCAGAAGACAAGACCGGCAGGGATGATTCCCATCGCGGCAGCGCCGGCCTTGGCTTCAGTGGGAATAAAAGGAAGAATGTCGCTAAGCCCAAACTCCGTGTAACCTTCGGGTACATCGGTGTCGAATATCCTATCATCAAGCTCGACATCGTATTTGTCGACGACATTGACCTCATGCAACCTGACTTCGTTGAATAAAGTCAATAAGCTCTTGCCGAAGAAAAAATCGCCTTCGACCCAGATCGGCAGTTGCTCTTCAATCCCGATCCAGGCTCTACCTTCTAAGGTCTGAATGTCAAAAATTGGCTTAGGGAAGAGTTCTACGAAGAGGTCCGGCTGTTGGAATTCAAAGCCCTCGACCTCGACGCCGTCGATCTTGTCTCGCCCCAGCTTCTTGTGGTCGCCTGCCAAAAGCATGTTGATGATGCCTTCAGGACTCAGATTCTCCATTAGTCTCATCTGTTCGTCAGTAGCGGCCATCGCTCCATACTTCTTCCAGGGCGGCAATACAAGAACAGCCTGTCGCTTCGGCCGATTGAAAGTAATTCGATAGATCAGTTTGCCGTCGACGCTTCCCTCCTCGACCAGCCCAAGTTGTTTCGAACTATATTTCACGAGGTCGAATTCGCATCTGAGTCCGTTGATTTCGATTACTTCGTCGTCCTTGCCAGTACGCATAAAGGTCTTCGTACCTCTTATTATCATTGTCTCGGTATCGGCGATCTTTTGCTGGACATCTGCGAGGACTACGCCGCCGTTTCCCGGCGTTCCAAAGGGACTGAGCAAAACTGCCATTGCCAATACGATCACGGCCGCTGCTGAATATCTTGTAACTTTGCTTTCCATGATAAATCTCCAAATTTTATAAGGTTTCGTTTTCTCGCTCCGGCTTGAATGTTCAATACCATTGCGGAGCATCCGGGCTTCTTCCGGGTAATTCTCAGCCCATTTGTCGAAATCGAACTGCTCAGGCTCACGGTGGATATACTGTTCCAGCACGGGATCCAACCATTGATTGTCATTTTCTTGCTTCATGGGACTTATCACCTCCGAAAGCCCTTTCTTTTCAAATAGACGGCGATTTTCTTTTTCGCCCTGCGTATCCTGCCATCAATCATCTGTTCTGTGGCCCCGAGGACTTTGGCTATCTGCTCGTAGCTCATCTCGTTGTAGAACCTCAGATAGATGACTTCTCGAAGATGCTGCGGCAGTTGCTGTAAAGCCTGGTCTAAAATCGCTTCTCGTTCGTCTTCTTCACAATCCGGCTGATTGCCGGTATGAGCCTCAACAGGTTCCTGATGTTTTCGAAGCTGCCGGAGCATATCCCTGGCCACGTTTCGGCAGATCGCCCCGATCCAGGGCCCGAAACGTTCGGGCTTTTTTAGCTTTGCAAGGTCTCTGCACGCCGCCGCCAGTGCTTCTTGGGCTGCATCTTCGGCCAGTTGATGATCCGGCAGAATCGAATTGGCAATAGCAACCAGCGAATCATAATAACGCCGGCACAATTCGCCAAAGCTCTCCGGATCCGCCTGCAAAGCTCGCTGAACGAGAATTTGGTCCTCAAGGTCTCTCATTTACAGATATCGTACTTATCAGAGCTGCTCTGTATTTCTATATATAAGTCTCAATTAAAAGCTAAAATCGGCGCAGAATCCACGTGAATGTTAATTTAAATTGACGTGATTTGTGTTTTCAAATTTCCGCTAAATGTTTATTTGGAGATGCCAATATCGTCCAGCATGATGGTGCCGTTAGGGAAGCGATCGAACACGAAACTTATGTTTTCAAGCCTGGATGGATCGAATGAAGAATTGGCCTCGACGAACTGTCTGAACGGGATTTCATAGGTCTGAAGGAGACGTTCCGAAAAATCGTTGTAAAATTTTTTCTCCAGAAATTTCAATTTGATATTTCTGACATTCAAGGCGGGGTGGACAGGTCCCACGGTACTGAGCGGCAGGGCGGCACGATTTCCATCGCTGTCGGAAAGCTCGATCGACAAATCGATAAGCGTGTCCTGATACGGATTCACCGATCCGATCGAGAAAACAAGACTCGAATCGTTATCGACCTGAAGGTCTCGATGGGTGTCCGGATCCAGTGTTATATGGTACTTTCCAATCTTAAGCGAATTGGGATCGTCGTTGTTTTCGTACTTTTTTTCCCCCCAGAGGATGACGATGGAATTATCCTGGCTCGCCTTGCCTTTAGCACGAAAGTTAACATGAGTTTCCCTCCACTCTGTTAAATTTTCTCCCAGCACCATACCACCACAGGTCGTTGTAGTGACATCGAAATCCTCTTCGAAATCGGCGATGACTTGAAAATTAGAGTCCTGATATTGATTCACGTAGATGTCCTCTGGCAGCCAATGGCTGGCGCGCCGGGTATCTTTGAAAATGGGCAGATATTCATCCCTGCTGTTCATGGTGGTTTCGAGAAATGCTGATATGAGCACTTTTGCGACTTTGCGCTGTTCTTCCATATCCATGATGGGATGCTCATTAATGAGCCAGCCTCCCGGAGCGGGGAAATCCAACCTCCCCCAGGCCGTATTGAACCGGCTGTGGTTCGCCCGGTAGATATAAATCGCGGATTTGAATCCGAAGTGCTCATCGGTGAATCGCACGCGTTTGAATTGCCGCACTCCGAAGAATATATTTGCATCGGCGTCGTGCCCCCCGTGTATGACGAGGTAGTTAACATTATCCAATGCTGTCGGATGTCCCGCGGGTTTATATTGCCCGTCGCAGGGGGCGATAGCAATGACCGACCGGATGCCAAAGTCATAGTCGAGCGTGACATTTGCATTATCTGGATAGTATGAGAGTTTATTAAACGCTGCCGCGTGGGCAACTGATTCTCCACCCCTTGAATGCCCGACCAGCGCAATTCGTTCCATGTTTATCTTACCCACGAATGGATGCCCCTCCGTACTGTTCCATTCTTTCCACACTTTCAAATGTTCCAGCAGAACAAAAGCGCGAGCATCATTTTCTCCCCCGAATTTTTGATTCAGGAAATTCTCGTCTACAGATACAGTAATAAAACCCCGGCTGGCCAGCAGCTTGCCCAAGTATTCATAGCCGGGATCGGAAAAATCCTTCATATTGTGATTGCCGTGCACTATCAGAACCAGCGGGAAAGGCCCTTCTCCGTCCGGAAACCATACACGGCCATTGAGCGGCAGCTTGTCGAAGCCGAATCCCCAGTAACGCGGTATATGGTCATAAACTTCCACGAACGGATTTGCGTCCACAGGTTCTGTTTTGAAATCTACATCTTTACTGTATTCCTTTCGATGTTTGTCGTTGCCGCTGCCGTAGAAATATGTGCGATACGAATAAGGCCCGTTGAGGGAGGGATCCGACGCATCTATCAGCTCAACGCGATAATCATCCATATAGGAGATGTCTATAAGATGTGATGTCGTGCCGCAGCCTGAAAGAGCTAAGGATAAAAGAATAACCAGTAGCACATGAACAAGACTGTCCTCGACTAATTTCCGGCATTCGCATTTTCTGCTTTTGTTATTAGAGATCATATAAATCCCCTAAAAGACCACATGTTTATATTATGAACGAGTACGGTGCAGTAAAGTTACGATATAAGAGCAGAATCTACAAGAAATGTTTTTGTTTGTAACACTTCTTTCGTTTCTGCGTTCTGTTTTGTAGTATTGCGTCAGATTGTCTTAGGAACGAATTGGATGACAACAGAGCAAAAACAAAATGATACCGGAGATCAGCAGCTTGTTAGAGCCGCATTGCTTGGCGAAACCTCAGCTTTCGGGGCAATAGTCGAGAAATACTGGAACATGGTGGCAGCATTGGCATTAAGCAAAGTTTCAGACAGTACCGAGGCCGAAGACATCGCCCAGGAGAGTTTCCTGAAAGCTTACTCACAGTTGTCCAGCCTCAAAGATCCATCCCGACTTGCCGGCTGGCTTAGCAGAATCACAATACAGCAGTGCTCGAATAGCCTCAGAAAGACTCTTCGAAGCAAAAAGGCGTTAGGCTGCAGGATTACACCTGTTAAGGAACTGGATTATCTGCCGGCGATGTCAGCCAATCCGGGCCTGACGAAAAACCAGGTTCATTTCGTAAGGCAGACTGTAAAAAAACTGCCTGAGAAGTTCCGAACATTAATCATCTTGCGATTTGTAGCGGGATTTTCTACCGTGAAGATTGCAGAACAATTGGGCAAACGCCCGGGGACAGTCAGAGTCAGACTGCACCGGGCTTATAAATTATTACGCAAGGACCTTGCTCCACTTTTAGAGGAGGTCGGATCATGAAGACCTGTGAAAAATATAAAAACCTTATAGAAAAATACATCGAAGGAACAATCAGCAATCAACATCTTGCCGAACTGAAAACTCACACCGAGGCGTGTAAATCATGCCATGATGAATTCGAGCGTTGTGTCCTGGTGCAGGATTTTGTCAAGGAAGCGCTATCATCCCAAACTTCTGCCGAACAAGCCGAGGCGTCAATAGTAGCGAGACTTTCTGAAGAGCCGAAGATTCGGCCGGCGCCTATCCGCTTCGACACAATTTTGTACTCCGGCAGGCGAGCAGCCATCGCCGCAAGTATATTGTTAATTGTTGGTTTATCTCTTGGTTTTGCTTTAGGAATGACAGCTAAATCCGCCCGGACACAATTAACAGCTCAAGTGCCGATAAGTGTCGGTAAGATAGAAGGCACTGTACTGGTCAGGCATGAAGGTTCTGATTTTTGGCAGGCACTGGAGACCGGTTCGAACGTGCATCTGGGTGATACATTTCATTCTGCAGCCAAGTCAGTGTGCCGATTGGAATTTGAGGATGAATCCACAATTGAATTGAATCAGAATAGCATGCTGGTTTTAAAAAGTTTTAACGGTCAGACGCAGTTCTTTCTGGAGCACGGCGAGTGCACAGCCGCCTTGGAGAGTCCGCACGGGCCGTTTTTTATCGATACTCCACACGGCCGGGTGGAGGCATTGGGGACGGAATTCACTGTGACAGTAATCGACAAATAACTCACATTATTTAGTTATTACCCTGTCCTACAAGACAGAAAAGGAGAGACACAATGAAAGCGAAATCAACAATACTATGCGCTATAGTACTTCTCGCACTCCAGATGATTACATCCGCACAGAAAACGGAAGTAAGAGTTCGAAAAGGAAAAGTCATTGCCGAGACCCAAACAGCAAGCGTCAATATTGAAGAAGGTAGAAAGGCTATCCTCTCGCCGAATAAGAATCCAAGCGTTACTGTCGATGATCCCCTTGTGGACGATGTTATGAAAATCTACAAATGGGTTGAAGCGGAAAAGCAGGCACAAAGAGAGAGAATCGATGGTTCCGGCATCCAGATTTTGCAGATAGACGATGAGCGAGATATTAAATTGGCGTGGCTGTCTGAGGGGACCAACTCAAGTGTCGAAGCGATAGAGGAAATTAAACGCGGGCCGACCCACATTCTGAAAGAGCCCAAATACTATGATATGTCAGGTAATGTAATACCGTTTGATTTGGAAAAGATTAATGCTCGTAATGGTATTTATACACTGCATTTGTCCAAAGCCATCGAGCCCGGAGAGCAGATAAAATATATTGGTGTCAGTGAGATTGACAACGCTGCATTCTCAAAGGATGGTCCACTGTGGATTTTTCAGTTGAACTACGGCTCATCAGCAAACCAGTTGGTTTACTATCGTTTTATTCTTCCTGAATCGGCGATCTTTGTCGACTCCAGTCAATCTGCTACGATGATAGATAATGTTGATGGGAGAGTTGCGGTTACTATCAGGATTTACGGTGATGGTATAACGATTGCGTATCTTTGGCCGGATAAGGACGGTACTACTGTTGCGGATATTCCCCCTCAGTACCGGGGTCTGCGAGACCAGAATGAGCAAGAGATTGTAAAGGAAGGCCGACTTGAAATGGCGAAAATCCTATCGGGCGGAACCTATAAAAAACAAAATACACCTTTGGAGACCTTGCTTAGTGTTTACAGCGCCGCCGTACATAAGAATTCTGAGGATTTTCTAAACCTCGTTTCCCCCGATCTCCGTACTCTCGCCGCCGGCCAGATGGACGATATCATGGGCCTAGTGGGGCGGGTTGTTGATTACGGATTCCTTGGCACACCGAAATGGCCGGATGAGCCTGAGAACGGATATGAACACCCAGTTTATCTGTGCAGAGAGGGGTCGCTAATTTGTGAGGCAACCATAATCATGGTCTATCAGGACGGCAAATGGTATTTGGTAAACCTCGAAACCGGACGCACGAGAACGAAAAGCGCTGAAAATCCCGGTAGAGCAGTTGGAGAGACACGAGGCGGCGTGACCATATCGAAGACCGAGCCGGACCTGAGTGCGGCGACTTACGATGGACTCAAGCCGGGCCAGTTCATGCGAAGATGGCTGTTTCTGGGGCTTATCCAAATTCCCTGGGAAGGTGAGACTTATTTCCCGGATAATGAAACCTCAAATAAATTCTTCGATATGGAAACTCTCAATCTTGAGCGGTTCGAGCACAAAGTCAGGATCGGCGAAAATGATTTCGAATGGGCAACTCTACGCTCAGAGTATGGTGTTGTGGATCTGACACAGGTGTACGACGATTGGTTTGTAATCGCCTATGCCTGGGCGCAGATTAATATGGCCGAGGAAACGAATGGTATCCTGGGCATTGGCTCTGATGACAGCGTCAAGGTCTGGCTCAACGGCAAGCTCGTCCACAAAAACCTGGTAACCCGGGGTGTCATAGCGGACAACGACCGTGTCCCGGTTACCTTCAAAAAGGGTAAAAACCAGCTTGTGTTGAAAATTCTGAACACCGGCGGCCCCTGGGGATTCGCCTGCAGGTTGCTGGAATCTAAGTAAGAATTGGCTGTAAGTTCTATTTGACCACTCGGTGTACATTTTCAAAGATTCCGATATTTTCATATTGGAATCTTTATTATGTTCCGATTGGACGAACTTAGTACAAATATTGAGTTGTATGCTATTCCTTAATCGTTGTCGTCGAAGTCAGATAGCAGTTGTCAACGAAGCTGTGTTAATATATAGTTCCGGCGGCTGCGGACAAAACTTTTGATTCCATCTCTTCGGCCGTTTCCAAAGCCGTCAGCGATCAAAGCGTTGGCCGCATCATCCAGAAATCTGTCGAATTCTGTAGGCGGATTGGACGTTCCGTAGGACGTCTGCCAGGGACCGTTCACAAGCTTCTCCAAAGCATCCAGGTACATCTGTCGGTATTTACTGTGGTTCACAAATTGATAGACTTCCGGGAATTGGCCGGAACTCATGGAAAACAGGTTTGTATTGGATCCATCGCCCGATCCGAGGGTAAAGTCGATGTCCCACGGCAGCAGGTACCACTTGCCCTCCGGCAGGGCGTAATAGAAGTAGTTGTTCTTACCGCGGCGGTAACCATAGCTGTCCCAGTCACCAACGGCATGACGAAGCGCCAATACAGCAGCAAACTGCTCGGGATGGATGACCGACTCGATTTTCTGTTCATATGATGGACTGCTTGAACGTGTATTGAGTGCAACCGCCAAATCAAACAGATGGTCCCAATTGTCGTTCTCGCGATGCGACCGTTTCTCGAAACCCCAGCGATAAGTTTCCTTCAATAAGGGGTGACTTGAGTCTTGTTTTAAGCCTTCATCGAGATTTGAGAACCCTGTGCCGTTTGCTGAATACTCGAAATAATCGTCGATTTTGTGAATGTAACCTTCCGTGTCGTCCGTGAACCATTTGGCAATGTAATCACCGTCGATTTTCTGAACGTCTTCATAGACATTTGCAGTTCGTCCGTTCATAATTAAACGCACATATTCCTGCCTTGAGTAATGCAGCCCCATTTGTTTGTGGAACCAGTATGAGGCGCGTTCCTGGAGCGGGCCGCGACTGCCGCCCTCCATTCCATCGAGGTTGATCTCTTCACGATCCCTGAATTTCTGGTCCGGATTAAAGTCGATTCGGAAGCCGTGACGGTCGGCGGGATATGGCGAACGGCCGGAACCGTTGCGGAGGAAAGGGCTGCCGCGATGACGAATGCCGCAATTATAGAAGACCTCGGTGTTGTTGTATACGAATGTGCAATCCAGCAGCTCATTCGAGAGATTGGCACGTGATTGGAATGTATCGACAACATCTTCGGACATCCAGATCCGGTAGGTTGCAAATCTGGTATTCACAAGAGAATCACCTATGCGAACCAGGCAGGTTCGCTCCGGTACTTCCGCTGAGGATTGTAACTGGATCGGAAACCTGGTTAATGCCGAACCGTCGAAAGCTGTGATATAAAAAGCTCTCATAGAGTTACTGGATGCGCCCGGTATCGTACCTGTAAAGGTGCCATCCCCAGCGATAAGGTCATCTCCCGAACCGTCGTCGATCATCACTGTGGTTGCGAATCCGGCACTGCCTTCGGATCGGTAGTATAGCATGACTTGATTTACACCGTCGTTATCAGTAACACGAGCCGTCACAACAATCGGCTCACCGCCGAGAGGCATAACCGGCGCATGCCGTACGTTCAGTATATCAGGCCCGCGATTGGCTACGAATGCCGTATTTAGCTCACCCGGTGTGCCAAGGTTCAGGGGCATAGTCAGTGCGAATGAATGTGCAGGTCGAGGTGGTTGAACGGGCGATTGCTGTCGCGATGTCCGCAATAGGAGGAACCGGCATCCTCGCAGCCATCTGGCCCAGCCGCGGAATGTTACCGAGCTTGCCGTAACACTGGAAATAGACTGATTGATGCGATTGGCTCCGGGATCGCCGTGGCCTGTCGTAATCAGATGAAGTGACCGAGAGCCGGAGTGACGATCCGCCGTGGTCACAAATGAGCGAACATGATTGCCGAGAAATCGCCAATTGGACTCACCTCCCTCGAAGCCGCTGTTGTTGAGGCGGCTCGAACCACCGATGGTTAATTGAAGATCATCGATTAGCACCTCGCCCCGATTGAGCAGCAGAAGATCGAAGACATTGACCTGGTCGTGTCGATATCTGGAATCGTTGCTGTTAATGGTAAACGAAAATTGCTCCCACACGGTCTTGCCAGACTCGTCGCTGTCGGCCCATGCATCGGGAGCATCGTTGTTGCTGTCGGGGTCGCGCAGCTCAAGGCTCGCTCCCTGGCCGTCGGCCCAGCTCGGCCACCGGCCGCCATCGTAATAAGTAACCTCATCGGCCGTTATCGTTAATACCTCAACGTCGCCGGTAAGCAGGTCTACGTCATTGTAAGGATACGACAGCCTGATACGCTCGCTGTGGTCGTCGAGACTGCCAGTGTAAGGCCCGACAAGATTCCGCCGTGAGGCGTCCTGTGGAGTGCCGACAGTCAGGTTGTTATACACGCCGGCGATAAAGTTCGGATCCTTTGCCACTACAATATATGAGTCAGGCGGTAATTCCATATCGGAACTGAAAGTATAGCTGACCCCGTCGGTGAAAGACCATCCGGCAAGTGAGACCGTCTCAGCGCCTCTGTTGTACAGCTCGATATACTCGTAGCGTTCATCCCGAGTGCCGTGATGATACATTATTTCGTTAATAACGATATCATTTATTGCCGGCTGGGCATTAGGCCCGCCAAATGTGGCTGAAGACAGAAAACCTAAAGAATCCGCCCCATCCGGATACCGGCCGAATGTTCTTTCAGGCTCTATTGCCCCATAGTTCACTGCATCCAGCACGCGTAAGGTAACAGGAACTGCATCATCAGTGGCAGCCGTCAAAAAAATCGTCTCGCCTGAAGATGACAAGCCAAAATCAAATTCGCCGGCTCCTGTTCCTTCACTTGCCGTCCAGAAATCGCCCGGTTGCAGCACAATTCCATCCGGTATCTTGCACTTTAACAGTTCGGTTTCATCATCGCTCAGATAAACGTTGCTCAAATCGACCGCGCTTGGGCCGGGATTGTAAAGCTCTATCCGGTCGGCACCTGAGGCCGCATCACTGTTGGCCAGCACTTCGTTTATTACTACGCGGGCGCGTGGATCTTCACCGCCATCGCTTGTTTGTCCCAAAACCGCCTGGAGTACCGGACTTGCTATGCAGTCAGAACTACCCGAGAGAGATGCGTTATGAGCCTGCATGGCCAGGATGTTTATACCGGCAACGAGCAGGTCCAAGCTACTGGTCAGGTCA
>WOR8_10009676_pt1 | contig 10897 bp, 14 predicted proteins | sample DeeMarSeWOR38_10_FD_19890 | JGI IMG/M metagenome (IMG submission 19890)
GGTCATGTAACAGGTTTACAAAAAGACATTGTAATAATCCGGGACAATCATCTCAAGCATATGCATGATGATATTGACAAACTCGATAAGAAAGTAGATAAGATCGAAACTAAAACAGATCAATTATTATATTGGATAATTGGTGGAGCTTTTACAACTATATTAGCTTTAACAGGTCTGTTTAATTTATTTTTAAAATAAGAAAGGTTTATATATGGAAAATAGTTTGTTGGTGCATAAACACCTTATTGTTAGAGCAGAAATAAATAATCCGCCAGTAGAAGAAAACTTTTTAAAAAGTTGGTTAAACAATTTTATTATGGATATAAACATGAAAGTATTTATGGGTCCATATGTTAAATATTGTAATATGCCTGGTAATAGAGGAATTACTGCAGTTGCAATTATTGAAACATCACATATTGCAATGCATATATGGGATGAAGTTAAACCTGCATTAATGCAGTTTGATGTATATTCTTGTGGTGAATTTGATCCTGAAAAAATATGTAAAAAAATTCAAGACGATTTTAAAACTTCTAAAATAGAATATAAATATCTTAATAGAGAAACAGGTCTTGTAGATTTAAAATAAATAGCTATATTAACCTCAGGTCGCTTTAGGAGGGCCTAACAATAACTGTCTAACAAGGAGGTTAATATGACAAATCTAAGTACATTCCTAAATACTGCAATCGGTTTTGATGACATGTTTGATAGATTCAATCTATTTTCATCAGTCAATTCTGGTTTTCCACACTATAACATAAAGAAACAAGATGATGGTAATTATACTATTGAACTTGCTTTAGCTGGTTACAAAAAAGATGAAGTGACCGTTGAAGTTAATGACAATATATTATCTATTGAAGGTTCTTCAAAAGATAAAGAAGAAGATTATGTTCATCAAGGCATTGCTAAAAGATCATTTAAAAGAATGTTTCAATTAGCAGATTATGTTGAATGTGAAGGTGGTAAGTTAGAAGATGGTATGCTTAAAATTAAATTAAAGCATAATCAACCTGAATCTAAAAAACCAAAAACAATTACGATTGTTTAAATCCAAGCCTTAAGATCATCGCCAGTAATTTTACTGGCGATGTTCATTTTTTTCTTTAAAGCTTTTACAATTTTTTCATCTACAGTATCTTCAGCAATAATATCTATATAAGTCATTTTTCTAGTTTGACCTGCACGATTTATTCTAGCTTCTGATTGTATTCTTTTTTCATAATCATAACCATTAGCATAGTAAACCATAACGTTAGCACCAGTTAATGTAATACCATAACCACCAGTTTGTGGCGTACCAATTATAAATCTTACTTTACTATTGGGATCTTGAATTTGTTTAATAGCATTTTGTCTTTCTTCATTTGTAGTATCACCATAATAAGTTACATATGAATCTTTTCCAAAAGTTTTTTCTACAGCATTTACTATTGCATTGATATCATGTCTATAGTGAGCCCAAATAACAGCTTTATTTTCTACTTCAGAAAGAATATCTATTAATGCATCTAATCGTTCATTTTTAACTTCTTTGATAGTACCATCATCAGCAGTAAAATGACCACAAGTAATTTGATGGAGTCTCATTAATTGAACCATGGCAGATTGAGTAGTCATTTGTTTTCCATCTAATTCAGCTAAAGCCAGTATCTTCATTTGTTGATATAGTTTTTTTTGTTCAGGTGTTAATTGAATTACACGTTTAGTATAAGTATAATCAGGTAAGTCTAAACAATCTTCTTTTAAACAACGATATGAAAATGGTTCTAATTTTTCTGATAACTCTCCAAGATTTTTATAACCCACAACTATTTGTACTGAACGACCACCAAAGTTTGCAGATCTCATTACTGCATATCTAGTCCTAAATGCATAATAAGAACCATAGTCCAATAAATACGGATCAAGGAACTCACATTGTTTATATAAATCTAATGGTGATTTAGTTACAGGTGAACCAGTTAATATTCTTTTATATTTAGCTTCTTTACCTAATTCTACAATATTTCTAGTTCTTTTAGCATCTGGATTTTTAATAGTTGTAGATTCATCAATAGCCATTAATGTACTGTGACAACTCATAAATTTAGCTGCAAAATCTAAACCTTTTTTAGTAGACAATGCTTCTACATTCATACATAGAACATGTAATTTTTCCGTAGATTCAAATAATTTATTTAATTCATTTTGTTGTTTTTGATTAATCATAGCTTTCCATAACACAACATCTTTTTCAATATGATTAGCCATATGAACAGGTATTTCTGTATCATACCAATTTTGGTAAACACCTTTAGGTGCAATAATTAAAGCACCATTAATTTTACCTTTATCATACAACATAGATATGTTGTCGATTAATACTTTTGATTTACCGGTACCCATTTCCATAAAGTAGGCAAATACTTCTTTATTCCATGATTTTTCTAACGCAGTTATTTGATGCGCATAAGGTTTAGTTTTAAATTTATATTTCATAATAATGTTTTTTGTTGTCTTTCTATTGACAATCTATATAATAAAAGCTAATTACTTGTCAAGAGAAAGTAAAAATAAATTATGAGTGATCCTACAGTTTATATTATTCAAGAATTACCAGGTACTAGATCGGGTAAACCAAAATTTAATATTATGGGTGCACAGAAATATGGCAAACTTGTCACATTGTTGCCTGAATTTAGTCAAATTATTTTGTCACCTGGTCCATTGATTTTTAAATTAAGAAAACTTTTAAAAAATTATAGTGAAAAAGATTATTTGTTATTAACAGGTGATCCTGCTATAATAGGTGTAGCGTGTTCTATTGCCGCAGATATTACTGGAGGTAAATATAACCTCTTGAAATGGGACCGACAAGAACATACATACTACCCAGTAGAAATAAATTTATACGAACGAGGAAACATAGATGACGGATAAAGAACGATGGAAGATACAAAATAAACTGTATCGTATGAAAGCAAGAAAGTTAGAATTAGAAAATTTTTTAAAAGTAACTCAGAAAGATATACAATTTATAAAAAATTTTAATTTATTTGAAAGAGATAAAGATATTAAAATTTTAAGTTATCTTTTAGGAGTTGTATTTATTTTTATTTGTCATCTTGACAAAGTTTTTGATTTTTATTATATGAAATACAAAGCTTTTAAAATAATTAAAAGTTTTAAGAAAGAAATACAAACACTAACTAAGGAGATACAATACTATGAGTATAAACTTTGAGGCAGATCAGACTGAATCAATAACTCAAACTAATGATGCGAAAGCATTATCAGATCAAGTTGTTAAGTTAAGAGATTTAGAAGATCATATAAAAGTTGTAGAAGAAAATTTAAAACAACTTAAACAACAAGCTGATACACTTTCAAGTGAAGTCATACCTACTATGATGACTGAAATGAATATTAGCACAATGAAATTAGCAGACGGTTCAGCAATAGAAGTTAAACCCGTCTACGGCGCTTCAATTTCTGCAGATAAGAAAGAAGAAGCGTTTAACTGGCTTCGTGAAAATGGCCTGGGTGATCTTATTAAAAATGAGGTCACTGTTTCCTTTGGTCGTAACGAAGATAACAAGGCAGTAGAATATGCTGTCCTTGCGCAAGGTCAAGGTTATCAACCAACCCAGAAGTTAAAGGTTGAACCTATGACACTTAAGGCTTTGGTTAGAGAGCGTATCGAGTCTGGGAAAGATATGCCCTCTGACCTATTTAATGTGTTCGCAGGAAACAGAACTAAAATAACACGTGCATAAAGGAGTAATAACTATGTCACAAGAACAAGTAATAAAGAAACAAGAACCAAGGAACAATAGTGCAGTAACTGAAAAAGTTAATGCAGGTGCGTTATCTGTAAATATATTTGAAGCAGATGCAAACCAAGGAGTGGAGAATCTAACTCAAGAAGATTTAGCATTACCATTCTTAAAAATACTAGGTCAACTATCTCCAGAAGTAAATAAAAGAGATGGTAAATATGTTCAAGGTGCAGAACCTGGAATGATTTACAACTCTGTAACAGGAGAGTTGTTTGATGGAGAAAAAGGAATCGATGTTATTCCTTGTCATTACAAATTAGAATATATTGAATGGCAAGATAGAGGCGAAGGTTCTGGTGCTCCAGTAGCTATTCACCCATCATCTAGTGATATACTAACTCAAGTAAAAAGAGATGCATCTTATAAAGATAGATTACCAAATGGTAACTATGTTGAAAAGACTGCAAGTCACTTTGTAATTGTCTTGGGTAAAAGTCCATCTACAGCTTTAATTGCCATGAAATCAACACAATTAAAGATTAGTAGAAAATGGAATAGTATGATGGCAAGCATAAAGATGAAAGGAAAGAATGGAATGTTTACTCCAGCTTTCTTTAGTCATACCTACAAATTAAGAACTACTCAAATGTCTAATGACAAAGGTACTTGGTTTGGATGGGAAGTTAGTAAAGTTGGACCAGTAGAAGATGCTGGAATATACCAACAAGCTAAAGCTTTTGCCGAAGGTGTATCCAAAGGTGATGTTAAGGTTAAACACGGTGAGAGTTCAGAAAATACTCAATCCGAAGTTTCTCATTACTAAATTACCTCATAGTAATATTGTGGGCGAGCAATCGCCCACATTTATAATTGGAAATTATGAATAAAGAAAAAAGATTTATAGAAGCATTTACAGGATTACAAAGAGCGTTTGGTACTGCGGATCTAACAAAGTTATCAATCGATCCTAGTACAGGTAAAGCAAAACCAGTTTATGGTTGGGCTCACCATGATATTAAAGATCAAGATTATTTAGATCATTTACAAGGTAAACAATCAATAGGTATTCAACCTTGCGATGATAGAGGTATGGCTAAATTTGGTGCTATTGATATTGATGATAAACAACATAGCTATTCAAACTTCCCATATAAAAAATATTTAGAAATTATTGCAGAACATAATTTACCATTGGTTCCAGTTAAATCTAAATCTGGTGGTATGCATTTATATTTATTTGTTAAAGAACCTATTAGAGCAGTTGCAATAAGAAATTTTTTAGAAGGTTTATTATTTACATTAAAACTTCCAACTAATATTGAAATATATCCTAAACAAACTGAATTAGGTAAAGATGCAGAAGGTAAATGGAACATGGGTCAGTATATTAATTTACCTTACTATAACAAAACAGAAAGAGTTGGATTTAATTTAGACGGTACCACATTTACATTCGATCAATTTATACAAGTTATAGAATCCAATACATACAGTGCAGATGATTTAGAAGAATTTAACATAGAACATACTAGAAAAATATTAAATGGTGGTGGCGAAGAGTTTAGTGATGGACCACCATGTCTTGCAATACTAACAAAAGATAAATTAAGAGATGGTAGAGATAGGTTTTTATACAATTATATGGTGTTTGCTAAAAAGAAATATCCAGATGATTGGGAAAAAATGGTTATTGCAGCTCCAGGAAAATATTTTGAACCAGGTGCTAATGGTGTAATAGATTGGACAGAAGAAAAAACTAAAAAGAAATTAAAATCTTGGGTAAGAGAAACTAAAGGACATACTTGTACTGAAGATCCAATACAACCAGTAGTATTCCCAGCATTATCAGGATTACAAAAAATAACTTACCCAGAACCACAATATACATTTAATGTAACCCTATCAGATGGACAAACTACAAAAGAAGTTAGAGCAAAAAATATAAAACAAATAATTGAATTAGATAATATCAGAGCAATCATTGGTGCAGCAGCAGATATGATTCCACCAAAAATAAAACAAAATGAATTTCAAGATATACTTGATAATTTATTTCCACCAAAATTAACAACACCTCCACCAAAAGGTACAACTCCAGATGAACTGTTAGAAGAATATTTATCTAAATATTTACATGGACCAAAAGCTGGAACTTATGCAGCATTTAAAACAGGTGCTGTATTGATTGAAGAACAACATGCATATTTTATATACGCAAGTTTTTTTGATTCTTTAAAAAATAAAGAATGGAAAGAAGATAGAGGAAAAACTGCAGAATATATGACAAGATTATTTACAGCTGAATTTGGTCACGGCAAAAGATTTCCAAAGAAAAAAGGAGATAAAGAATCTTATCCTCCGGTAAGTGTTGTTAAATTATCCTTAGATAAATTCCCAGAATTATTATCTGATGAAAAATCAGAACCAGAAATAGTTCATACTCAAACTCAAAAAGATATAATGTAATGATTAAAAAAATATTTGGTCCTCCAGGTACAGGTAAAACAACTACATTGTTAAATTTAGTAGATGAGTATATTAAAAAAGGTACTGATCTAAATAGAATAGGTTATTTTGCATTTACTAGAAAAGCAGCTAATGAAGCTAAAGACAGAATGTTAGAAAGAAATCCAAACATAGATAAAAAAGATTTAAGATATTTTCAAACACTACATTCATTTGCATTTCATACTTTAGGTATGAGTGAAGATAGAGTTATGCAACCCGTACACTATGAGCAATTAGGTAAAGAATTAAATTTAAGAGTTACAGACACTGGTGATGACTCAGGTTATTTAAATTTTAATAGTGAATATTTTAAATTAATTAATAAAGCTAGAGTTAAAAACATATCTCCTGAAGAAGAATTTAATACAAATGAATGGAGTGACGAAGTAGATTATGAAACATTAGGTCATATCTATTTAAATTATAATCATTTCAAAGGTGATATTTTATATGATTTTAATGATATGATTACTAAATTTGTAGATGAAAAAGAAAAATGTAAAGAGTTTGATGTAGTATTTATAGATGAGGCTCAAGATTTATCTCCAATACAATGGGAGATGTTTGATGTATTAAAAGAAAAATCAAAAGATATTTATTTAGCTGGTGACGATGACCAAGCTATCTTTGCCTGGGCTGGAGCTGATGTTAAAAGATTTTTAAATGAACCGGCTGAAGAAGTTGTATTGCCTTATTCAAATCGTGTACCAAAAAATATACAAAATCTATCTAATGTTATTGTTAGTAGAATAAATACAAGAAAAGAAAAAGAATATCGTGCTAAAGATGGTTCTCCTGGAAATGTAGAATTCATTTATAATATAGAGCATATAGATTTAACTAAAGATAACTGGTTGATATTGACTAGAACCACATATAGATCGGATGAAATATCTAAACAATTAAAATCTAATAATATGTATTTTAAAGATAGGTTTGGTAAAAGTTTTAATACAAGACTTTATAAAGCTATATTAAATTTTAGTGAACTATGTAAAGGTAATACAATAAATTTAGCAGATGCTAGAGAAATACATGAATATTTACCAGACAATCCATTCTTTAATTTTAAAGAAAATAAACAATATTATAACATGGATGATTTTGGTTATGGTAAAGATGCACTTTGGTATAACTTATTTACAAGAGCTGACCAAGATGAATGTTTTTATATAAGAACAATGTTGTCTAATGGAAATAAATTATCACAACCACCAAGAATAGAAGTATCCACTATTCATGCAGCAAAAGGTGGTGAATGTGAAAATGTTATTTTAGTATTAGATAATGCTAGAAAAATTAGAAAGTCTGTTGAAAGTAGTATTGAAAAAGCAGATGAAGAACACAGAGTTTGGTATGTTGGCGCAACTCGTGCCAAAGAAAACCTATACTTATTAAAACCAAAGAAAGAGCGTTATGGTTATTCTTTGTAGTTTTAAACAGAACGGGATAGAGGGACAATTTCCATGGAGAGTGGTAGCTTCAGGCCTTAACTGGCGAAGTTGGTTCGGGGCCTTCGATTCCCAAATTATCTTAACACCCTGTTAAACCAACGACTACCACATTAAAAGGAGAAAAAAATATGACACACAAAGATGATATGGAAAAATTATTTCCACAAGATAAACAGATAGGCGGGAGTCACTACAAAGACTTTCACATACAGCCGTATGAATTCATTTCTAAGAACGACTTGAGTTTCTTTCAAGGAAATGTTATTAAATATGTATGTCGTTATAAAAATAAAAACGGTATACAAGATTTAGAAAAAATAATTCATTATTGTGAATTAGAAATTAAAAAGATGAAAGACACCGATGGCAAAAGAAAAAGGTAGACAATGGGATGGTCGATCAAGACCTTCTAGTGATTTATATAAAAAACGTTTTGACGAAATATTTAACAAGAAAAAAGAAAAACCTAAACAACATAAAAAGGATAAGTAATGAAAGTACCACTATTTACAGCACAAACAGAATGGATAGAACCGGAAGAATTTCCTGACTTAAGATCTTATGATGAGATTGCTGTCGACTTAGAAACTAGAGATCCTAATTTAAAAACGATGGGTTCAGGTTCTGTTATTGGTGAAGGTGAAGTAGTAGGTATAGCAGTAGCTGTTGCAGGTAGAAAATTTTATTTTCCTATTGCTCACGGATCAGGGAGCAACATGGATCGGAAAAAAGTATTAGCATGGTTTGCAGATACTATGGCTTGTCCAGCTGTAAAAATTTTTCATAATGCAATGTATGACGTATGTTGGATACGTAATTTAGGTATAAAAATCAATGGTTTAGTGGTGGATACTATGATTGCAGCATCACTAATTGATGAGAATAGATTTGCTTATACATTGAATGCATTGTCATGGGAATATTTAGGTCATGGTAAAAATGAAACTGCTTTAACTGAAGAAGCAAAGTCAAGAGGACTAGATCCAAAAGCAGATATGTGGAAATTACCACCAATGTATGTCGGAGCTTATGCAGAAAAAGATGCTGAACTAACTTTAGAGTTATGGCAAAAATTTAAATCAGAAATTATTTTACAAGATATTGAATCTATATTTAATTTAGAAACAGATTTATTTCCTTGTTTGGTTGATATGAGATTTAAAGGCGTTCGTGTCGATAGCGAACGAGCTCATATATTGAAACAACAATTAGTTGTACAAGAAGAAGAATTACTGCACAAAGTAAAAAAAGAAACAGGAGTAGATGCTCAAATATGGGCAGCAAGATCGATTGCCAAAGTGTTTGACAAACTTTCTTTAGATTATTCCAAAACTGAGAAATCACAAGCGCCATCCTTTACTAAAAATTTTTTACAGGAACATCCACATCCTGTAGTACAGATGATAGCAAAAGCCAGAGAAATAAACAAGGCTCATACAACATTTATTGATACAATTTTAAGATATGGACATAAAGGTAGAATCCATGCAGACATCAATCAAATTAGATCTGACCAGGGTGGTACTGTAACTGGAAGATTTAGTTATTCTAATCCTAACTTACAACAACTTCCTGCAAGGAATAAAGATTTAGGTCCTATGATAAGAAGTTTATTTTTACCAGAAGAGAACCATACCTGGGGTTGTTTTGATTACTCACAACAAGAACCAAGATTGGTTGTACATTATGCAGCACTTCATAAATTTCCATCAGTATATGATGTTGTTGATGCTTATAATGAAAATTCTGATACAGACTTTCATCAAACTGTTGCAGAGATGGCTAACATACCTAGATCACAAGCAAAAACTATTAACTTAGGTTTGTTTTATGGTATGGGTAAAACTAAATTACAAGCTGAACTTGGTGTTACTAAAGAAAAAGCAGATGAACTATTTAATCAGTACCATGCAAAAGTACCTTTTGTTAAACATCTAATGAATTCTGCATCTAATAGAGCGCAGGATCAAGGTCAAATAAGAACTTTACTTGGTAGATTATGTAGGTTTCATTTGTGGGAGCCAAATATGTTTGGTATGCATAAAGCATTACCTCAAGAAGAAGCACTCAGGGAACACGGACCAGGGATTAAAAGAGCTTATACTTACAAAGCTTTAAATAAATTAATTCAAGGATCCGCTGCAGATATGACTAAAAAAGCTATGATAGACTTATATAAAGAAGGTATTGTAGCTCATATTCAAATTCATGATGAATTAGATTTATCCGTAGAATCAAAAGAACATGCAGATAAAATTATTGAAATTATGGAAAATGCTGTTAAGCTGGAAGTCCCTAATAAGGTTGATTATGAATCTGGTGAAAATTGGGGAGATATATATGGGTAATTACTATGAATTTAAAATGGGATTTAAAAAAACAATTAGATGAGCACAGAAAACAAAAATCTGCAACTGCTCAATTAAGAAAACGAAGCAAAGATTCTATCGCTAGACCAAAAGCGGAGAAAAATATTACATCTACAGACCCTAGACTACAAGGTATATAAAATGTTTGACAAGTTTATGTACAAGGTCTTAGGTGCTATTGATAACTTTTTTTTAAAAATAGAAAAATTATTTTCTAAGAAGAGGAGGAAAAGATGAGTAAGAAGTGTAAACAATGTAAAAAAGAATTCGAACCAAAAGATGAATTAGATATTTTTTGTAGTCAAGATTGTAAAGAGGAGGCATTAGCAGAATTAGATTCAGGTTCTGATGAATGTTTGTCGTGTCAATAATGGAGTGTGATCTCATGGATTACAGATTTACTGCTATATTAATTATTGCTATGTGTTTATTAGCATTATTTGGAGGACCTGTTAGATGAAAATAAACGATAACACTAGTATCGGTCTTCCGTTACGTAATTTAATTGGATTGATTGGTGCAATCGTGATTGGCGCCTGGTTTGCTTTCGGAGTGATTGAAAGACTCAATCAATTAGAGACTAAGAATCAATTATTTGAAAAAGATTTATTAGAAGCTTCTGTTCAAAAACCTATAGACCAGGAACAGTTCATGATTTTAGAATGGCAAGCAACACAGATTGAAAAGATGCAAAAAATGTTGGAAGCAAATGTACACACAGGTGTAATGTTAGATTCTCATGAAAAAGAAATTGAGAAATTAAAAAAAGATATTGAAAAATTAAAGGATGCAACAA
>WOR8_10009360_pt1 | contig 10894 bp, 5 predicted proteins | sample DeeMarSeWOR38_10_FD_19890 | JGI IMG/M metagenome (IMG submission 19890)
CTTGGTGATCGGATCGTTCTCCACATCGCTGAACACATCGGTCAGATCAATCACCGTATTGGGCGCATCCTCCGCCACCGTCACATCATCAATCTCATTCGCAACTATCGGCGGATCGTTCACTGCGGTCACCGTTACCACGAACTGATCGTCGACAAACTGGCCTGCCGCCGTGCCGCGGATCGTGATATTCGCCGTTCCGAACTGGTCCGGCTGGTAGTCCAGGGTGAGCGTGTTGCCGCTGATCGTCGCACTCACCAGCGTGGTATTGCTGTTCGCCTGCACCGTCTTGGTGATCGGATCGTTCTCCACATCGCTGAACACATCGGTCAGGTCGATCACCGTATTCACCGCATCCTCCGCCACCGTCACATCCTCAATCGCGTTCGCCACCACCGGCGGATCGTTCACTGCGGTCACCGTTACCACGAACTGATCGTCGACAAACTGGCCTGCCGCCGTGCCACGGATCGTGATATTCGCCGTTCCGAACTGGTCCAGCTGATAGTCCAGGGTGAGCGTGTTGCCGCTGATCGTCGCATTTACCAGGCCCGGGTTGCTGTTCGCCTGCACCGTCTTGGTGATCGGATCGTTTTCAGGATCGCTGAATACATCGGTCAGGTCGATCACCGTATTCACCGCATCCTCTGCCACCGTTACATCATCAATTGCGTTCGCTACCTCCGGCGGTTGATTCATCAAACCTAGGGTAAAATAGCCGTCGGTAAGGTTTGCCTCAGCAATTTCAAAAGATATCCTGTCACCTGTCATCGTAACATTTGTAGCTGCAAGTACAGTAAAATTACCGCTTGTTGCAGACCGATAGAGTAAGCCGTAATCATCTTCTGAAGTTGTAGGCGGTGCACCAATCTGACTATCACTAAAGTCAAATGCGATAGTTAAATTGCCGTTGTTCGAGGCCGCCCCATCGGTTCTGTCGATATACCAAATCCGGCTCCAGCGGCGGTAGATTGGTGAGGCGACATCGGCAAAAGTATACGTATTGGATCCGACATTATGACCCGCAATTACATAGTCACCATCATCAACAAGGAATGCATTATTAGATAGAGCCAGGCCTTCACCTTCGGCAGCGGTGTGTGAACCCGTTGAATCTTTTCCAATGCCAATCACAGCATAATCATAATTACCATTGGCAGGTGTGTCACCGGCATAAATATCATTTGAAGCGGTTAGATTGTATTTAGCGGAAAAGTAATTCTCCAGGATGACTCTTTGCGCGACATTCAATTCCGATCGGTAAATTATGAACTCGGCCATATCACCACCAAACGTATAACCACCAGCAACATTATTTAGATAGCCGATCGTCAAATCTGCGGTACTTGCAGGAATGCTGGTGCTTCCCTCCGGTGCTATTTTGTCTAAAACGGTATTTATATAAAGTTTCACTCTCTCGTTTACCGGAAGATTACCGTTATACAATAATTCCGTTAGATACCAGGTATTATTTGAAAACAAAAGATTTGAATTAAATCGATCATATGTACTATACCTGATATCTGTGTATAGCCAGTTATAATGCCAGTATTGTCCATAAACGTATGTAAGATCGGAATCGATCCTTTTTGAGAACAATCCCCGGGGATAATCATCTAAATTTCGTGGATAAACAAGTGCAAACACACTCAATCCATCGGTATTATCCAGATTATCGGCATCAGCGACTCTATAAAAATCCCCTCCTGCGGAATCACTTCCATCGAATCGTAAAACAGGAAATCCATTGATAATATTAGTCTTAAATATCGGTCTCCGCGATACTGTATCCTGAAAGGCATGATTAGAATTACCCGACAAATCAGACCAGAGAGGTACCGGATCACCATCATTCAGGTTTGTCACACCATCGGCTTTTAACCATAATATGTTACCAGGCTGTCCACTGTTACCATCAGAATTACCAATTCCCCCAGGACCCGTTTGGGCTAATAAATTATTAATAATAATTAAGCAAAAGACAAAAGTTCTCAAGATCTTCATTGGCAGGTCCTTTCCCTTGATTATTTATTTCTCTTTTTATATAAGAATATAACTATTTCGAGACTATGTTAATATATATTTGAATATATAGATAAATATTAATTCAATTATTGTGACCATTGTCAATAAATATGATAAATTTTTATCGAGTTTTAGCTGAACATGACAACATACATTATCAACTGCGATCTGCGCTAATACGATCAATCTGATTCCCAGTTGGACAAAAAAGGGTCATAATCTGAACATCTACCCGGCCGGAATTTCCGGGTTAGCTTTCATGAACGTTTAGTAAGCACTGTTTTATTGGAAACTGACTACTGTAGTGGATGAATTTTATATATTACCAGCGTTCGTCTCATGCTGGATACTGAAATGATCGTATTCTGGGATCGTTTAAAAAAATATTTAACTATTTTTGTTCCGAGGTATATCTCATTTCCGGCTAGCTATGGTTATTTATTTGCGACGGCTTTGGCATACTCGTACACTGCAAAATTTCTGTCCTGATTAAATATATCTTTAACCTCCTGGTACATTGCCTAACGGCTATTGTATCCCTTACGATTAACGCAATTGTGCCTGGCAAAATTTCGAGTAGTACAATCAAGACAACAGGCAATTTTGATCCTTATTTGGTATAATACCTAATAAGAACCACTTTTAATTGACATACAAAAATATGCGAGCAACAGTTTACTTTGTGGAGTCAGATAAAATTTACAGATTTTTATTTGTAGCAAATCTAATTATTGATCTAACCGTTTTTGGTACTCAGAGCTGAAAAGATCCTGTTTCACATCTCTAGATATTGTACAAAAGTTTATATCCCATTTTCATAAATTAAATGAGAACCATGTATATTGTCCTTATCTAATTATCATCATCTTTCTTATCTTATGATATTTTGACGTCTTTAGTTCATAAAAATATATTCCGCTTGGTAAAATATCCCCGCGAATCCTGAACAAATAGTTACCTGCTGTCACAAATCCATCAAATATCGTTCCAAACTTTTGCCCAAGCATATTATAAATGGTTAATTTTATATTAGTTGGTTCTGGAATACTAATTCTAATAGACGTAAATGGATTAAATGGATTTGGATAATTTTGGGATAGATAAAATTCCTTAGGCAACTGGTCATTAATAATGTTTATGGTCGTTTCTGGATTTCTTAATTTGAATGTAATTGAGTCCATTATTGTTGCCATAGAATCATCGGTAACAGTCAGATAAATTTTTGCTATTCCAACATAATCAATTGCGCTTACAGTCAATATCATTAATTTCTCGTCGAAATCCCATTTAAGTTTGTCTGTATTGGATTCAAATTTCATGGATAAATTATCATTCGGAAGGTCGGGATCATCTATATATTCATCCATTTGAAAAACTAAAATTGAATCATTTTCAAATTCGATTGAATCAGGTAGATCAACAAAGTATGGTGCATCGTTGATCGGATTAACGGTTACATAAAAATTTGCTGAGGCCGTCAACTCACCATCGGATACTGCTAATTCTAAGCTATCGGTACCATACCAGTTTTCTTCAGGGGTAAGAACAAAATCACCCAGAAAAAAATTTGCAAAAACATATTTGCCGGATTTCAAGGAATATTTGAGTAAACTATCGGGGATTTCATCATCCTCAACATAACTATAAAAGGCTGAGACAGGGAACAGAAGAGTATCATCCTCTGAAAAATTAACTGAAGATAGGTTGGAAATCGTCGGTGGTTTATTGTCAGTTACTATGGATTCTGTATAATCACCAGTACCCGGTAAATCTGCCTTTAAATTGTAGTCATCTATCACCAAAATCATATCGGCATTTGCATTAAACTGTTTCGTACCTGAATTAATGAATTTACCAATTGTTATAACTTCACCTGTTTTGGAATTAAACCAATAAGCCCATGAACTATCCCCCGAGATTTCCTGCAAATTTACCGTTGGATTCGATGCGGAGGGGAAATAAGCGATCAGGCAACTTGAATCTGCAGCTATACCAACCTCTTTAGGATAATTAACCGTTATAACTCTGTGTGATCGATCTGGAACCAATTTCCACCAAGGGCGAGAACGAAACAATTTGGAAAAATATCCCAAGGCTTTTGTGCCTGCAGAATTATATGTATTTGTCCAGCCGCTGGCACAAGCCCATCGTGGATTGTTACCGAAAAATGCCCCCATATGCCGAGCATACAAAACCGGTGTGTACATTTGTTCAAGATATGTATTCATATCTCCAGATTCATTTTCATAATATCCTTCAATCAAAAAGGCGGGCCAAACATTTTGTCCATACGTGGTGTTACACTCTGCAGCAATACTGGCATCAACGTATGTGCTGTTTATATTTAACCAAGTTTCATCATAATCATCTTGGGCCGAACGAGTACGGTAAGAATGTGCAGTTGTAAGACCGTCAGTATCCCAATATAATATTGAATCCATCATTGCATTATGTTCTGAAATCAAATCACAAGCGGACTGATCTGCATCTCCACCACGAACCCAGATTATATTATCGAAATCCTTATATCTTTTTCCAACCCATGAACCCCACCGACCACATCCCCCGACCCCTTCTTTCCCCATTTCAACCGCCCATCCCTGACCACCACAACCAAAACCCATATAGCAAGGGGTAAGAAAAACAACAATTCCGCGAGTCTTTGCCATGTTTATTATCGAATCAGCAAAAACAAAATAATCTTCATTTGGAGTATCAAAATCTCCCGATGTATTAAACGGTGCATCATTATAATAATTATTTGGAGCATTGTCGGCGAATTCATGTTCTATTAGGTTGGTCAATATTGCGGTGATCCCCTTTGTTTCCATTGCATCAAGATATGCCGTCGCTTCTCCATAGCTTGAATTTGCTATTAGTGACCACGGTGTATCACCGGCAATAAAAAAGGGCATCCCATTTTGGTCTTCAAGATATTTGCCATTTGAACTAATCTTCAGAGGAAAATTAGTGGCCAGTAAAAGTGAACTAAAACATAAAAATAATAGTATTTTCATTTTACGATCCTAATTAAATCTGATATTTTGCAATCAATATTTTCATAGCCAACTTATTTGGTTGGCCTTTTAGCTACTGATTGATAGATTAAGCTTATGTAATAAAAATCATTCCAAGAATAATTTATTCGCATAAAAGGCTTCAGCAAAACCACCTTCAGCTGCGCATTCCATGCCTCTTATACGCATTATTGCTTTAAATGTCAGTTCATCAAACCATTGCTTGTTAGATTGGCTTTTGAAACAATTATGCAATAACTCAATCTTTCTTTCGGTTAATTCCGGGCTGATCTCAACATAAAAGTTAGGTTTACCCAGGTCACCGTCATACTTTGGTATTTCATATTCTAATATAAGGTGATTCCTGAATGTATTCCAAGTCAATTCACATAAAAGTCTATGATCCTGGTGCAAATCATTTCGATAGTGCGTAAAAATCAAATTAGGTTGAAAATCGTTCTTAATTATTTCAAATTTCTCCTTTATATTGTAACCAATATAAGGTAAAAAGCCATCCCGAAAATCCATTATATTAATTATTTTATCCCCAATATCATTTAAATAAATCAAAGCACTCTTTTCTGCTTCAATTTTTCTTGTCTCATCCGAACAGAATACCTGCCAATGTACACATTCAATTGAGTAAGACGCAGTCAACATCATCAAAGTGCCGCCTAAACCTATCTCGATATCATCACAATGTGCACCCAAGCAGAGTATTTTTAATGGATCTTGTTTATTCTGAATCAGTTTTATTGGATTCACTGTAGGACTTTTTTAATTATAGGTTCGGTAAACCGTTTTAATGGATCTTCCCTTTAAATATTTATCAATCCCCTCATCAAGGGCTTTGCGATATATGGTTAAGACTTCATTGATAATTTCAACCGTCCGGTCCAATTCGCGGTGGGTATGTGAATAGCTCGTCACAAAGCTGGTTGCCAGTAATCCTCGTCTGATAGCCTCCTGCAGAAATAATGTTCTGAATGGTTGCGACGGCTGTAAATCATTATCTTTAGTTGTGTAGACAAGGCAGCAAGGCTTACCCAATAATTGAATGTGTTCTTCTAGTTTAAACTCCGCAATTATTGGTTTCAATTTTTCAGTCAGATACCTACCGGTGTCCCACAGTGTTTCCACGACTGACTCAGTTTGATAAATTTTCATTACTTCAAGTGCAGCAGCAAGCGATGTGCTCTCAGCACCATGAGTCAGGGAGAGCAAAAACACACGTTTCTTATCATGAGATAATCCGCCTAATTCCATAATTTCCTTTTTTCCGGTAAGTGCTGAAATCGAAAAGCCGTTACCAAGTGCTTTGCCGAAACAAGCCAGGTCTGGTTCAACCTGATAGTATTTTTGGGCACCACCGATATCCCAACGAAATCCGGTTATCATTTCATCCAGGATAAAAAGGGCACCATTTTTATGGCAAATCTCTCGAACCTCTTTTAAAAAGTTATTTGTAGGCTTTTCGTTTTTTTCTGCCTCCATAATGAGACAAGCAACTTTATTTGGTTGACTTTCAAACAATTTCTTTATGCTATCTATATCATTATACTTAAATTTTAATGCCAGATTTTTATGTATTTCAGGTATACCTCCAGCTACGGGTGTAGTAACCATGAACCAATCGCTGATCGAAAAAAAGGGATGATCTGCACAAACCGCCACGTAATCGCGACCTGTCAAACCACGAGCCACCATCTCAGCATAAGGTATCAATGATTTTAATTTTTCCGCACATTCTAGCTCTAAATAAGATGGCCGAACAAAATTATTCCCCATTTTTGTCCCTTTGTATGCAGCCTTTAGTACAGGCTTAAAGGCATGACCCAACGTTACAGCACGTAAACCCATATTGTATTCAATATATTCATTGCCATCCACATCCCACACATGGCATCCCTTGCCCTTTTTTATGTAAATCGGCATATGTTCCGGGAATTGGTCATCTCCTTTTGCATAGGTATGGCATCCGCCTGGGATAACTTCATGAATACGTTTTTGTATCAGTCGTGATTTTTCAAATATCATCATTAAATTCCTTAATAATTGCTACTTAATACAATTAAAACATCCAGACTTAGTAGACAAATATGAATTAATAACCAAACATAACTTTGTTATAAGACTAAATTATGATTAAATCCCTTATACTATATTTTTTTATAAGGTATTGGTTGAATTCGGGGTAAATTGAATGAGAACGAATATATTTTAAGTATTTTCAAGTTTGTAGAATACACAAAACCCCCATTATCTTGTGGGTTAAGTTGTATTGACGGTTTCGTATCAAAGCATGATTTAAAAGATTCATTATCTCAATCTAATACAACCATTGCCTAAGCCGTCCAGGTTCTATATCGCCCATATCATTTTACTGCATACAAATCATTTGCTTGTTGAAAATAGTAATAGGTAGCCTTGACTGTTCACAATAGAAAACCTGTTTGACTTTATCCATAATATAGTGTATTAACACTAATAGTAATATATTATTTTATACAAACTTGCGATTAGGAAAATCCCCAGCGATTAATTTGGCATCAAACCTATGTTTTTCAGCAATCTTTAGAGTTCAAAGAAAAAGGTTAATTCTCATTAAATCTTCCAATGCACACAATCCTTTTGTTAATAAGCCTGTATTTCGTAACCAAATTCAATTATTGACACATTTTAATAACAATTTGAGATTATATTTGGTGCTATTATCTGACTTTCAGTGATATTTCATAAAACGACAGGATCAATATTCAATATTCCATCTATCATATAAACTCCTGCGGATCTTTCACAGGAATATTCTCATTCAGTCATTATTCTCCCTTGATTATATAAAATATTGGTTTTTTATTTCTTTTTCCATACCTCCCAGGGAGCCTCACCACTCGCATACATATCATCTATTACTTGCTTTTCCTTAAAGGTATCCATACTTACAAAAAATCCATCATATTTATAGCCGATCAATTCATTCAATTTTATCAATCTTCTAAATGGTTCATACACTAGCTCTTCACCATCTTCAATATAATTAAATATTTCTTTTTTGAAAGTGAAATACCCACCGTTGATCCAAATTCCCGCTTTGGTGATGTGTTCCAAGCGGTCTACTAAACCGTTACTTGCCCTGAAGCTAACCAGATCAAAACTCTGACTCGGTCTGAATGCCACAAAATTAGCAATTTTATTTTGTTGAATCGCATGATTGATGGCTGCATCCAGTGGCAGATCAGTTAATCCATCTGCATAGGTAGCAAGGAAATAATCGTCGTTTTCCAGATACTTTTTTACTGCTACCAGCCTTTGACCGATATTGGATTTTAATCCTGTATCGGCAAATGTAATCGTCCAGTCGTGAATATCCGTGCTAAGTAGTTTAATATTTTGCGTTTTGTCACCTTGCAGTACAAAATCATTTGAAATCGCCTCATTATATGTTAGAAAATAGTTTTTAATGACTTCTGCCTGATATCCGAGACAGAGTATGAAATCCCTATGCCCAAAATGTGCATAATATTTCATAATATTCCATAATATGGGTCGTTGTCCCACCGGAACCATTGGCTTTGGTATCGATTCTGAATATTCCCTTAGCCGCATGCCTAATCCACCACAAAATAATATGACTTTCATATAAAATCCCCATAATATTTATTATCCGTACATTTATTTTTTGTCTTAATTCTGCTCATCAGACAATCATCAAACTGAATCAATAGATGATAATTACTTGAGGAGCATGCATAGTTAAAATAAGTATTTTTATGCAAAATTATTTAGTCTCTCCCAGTAGATAAGCTTAATAATGTGCTTATAAAGTGATAATTTGCTTTTTAATATAATTTTTGTCCGTTGGACACGGTGTAGTAAATCTAGGTAAAAGCGGGATCTTTGATATGAACCAAGGGTTTTTGAAGGGCTATAAATTTTTGATAATGTTTCGATATCCTGTGATAATGTTGAAGCATCAGCTGATAACCTTCGAGAAAACAGATATTCTGGATATTCATAAAATTTACCATGAAGTATTAATTCCGCCATGAAGGGAATGTCTCCACCAATAAATAAACCTTCAAGTTTGGTTTTTTTCAATACTGATGTTCGTATGATGCCATTCTGAGCATTATTTAACTTTAAACGCTTAAATAATTCAATAAAACGAATTACTGGATCATCATGCATTATATCAAGATTATCCTCAAATTTTGTTAGTTCCATTCCTTCTTCATTTATCAAAGTCGTCTTTGGATAACAAAGCACTACATCCTCGCGTTCTTCCAAAATAGCTACGCATTTTTCCAACATAGTATCATGTATGAGATCATTTGCTGATGCCCATTTGAAATATTTTGAATTGGCTTGCCGGGCAATATAATTCCAATTTTTTGAGACACCCATATTAATTTTGTGCCTATGATATCGAATTCTAGAATCCATTCTGACGTATTCCTCACATATGGCCTTTGTCATATCAGTGGAGGCATTGTCAGTTATCAACAGGTTAAAATCAGTAAACGACTGACTGATAATAGATTTTATGGTTTGTGATATATATCGGGCACCATTATATACGGGTAATCCAATGGTCAACATGATTCACTCATTTCATAAATAAAGGATAATAAATTTAGTTTTTTTGTAATAGATTTATAAAAATTGAATATCAAACTAAAATGTTTTTACAATGAGGGAGGTAAGAATATCATACTGGTTATTTAATGACATTCGAAATTCTTCGATTTTTTTATTAAGATTTTTTGAAATCTTACCACTATGTTTTTCAATTTGATCGATTTGGTCTTGAAGTGAATTGAGATTTAGTTGGGTCGGTATGATAGTGTACCTATCGAGTCCTATATCCTGCATCAAATGGATAACTTTATTTTGACTTGATATGGCAATGACAGGTTTACATAGAAAGAGTGATAAAAGTACAGCATGCAGGCGCGACGCAATCACTATATCAGTCTTTGAAATTTCGTACAATAATTGATCAATTGGGAAGTATTTAGTCACGTTCAGGAACTTTATTTTGTTATTGATGATTTTTGAGTTTAATAATTTTTCAAATTTAATAATCACCGGCAAATCCATTGATTCCTGGGTCGGAAAAAATAGTATATCATAATTTTTTGACAGTAGATACTCGGTCAAAGCAAGTAAGCTCTGAGCATAATTCTCATAGGTAGCTTGGGATTCATTTTCCCATGCAGAATATGATATGGGGCTGATACCAATTAATTTCTTAGGATTTTTTCGTATGACATCGTTTACGATATGTCTGTTAGGATAACTAAACGCCAAATCGGGGCAGATACCATTATTTTTTTTGATACCGAGATCTTGAATAAAGTTGTGTGAATACTGATCCCGGAATGATTTGTAATCAGCATATATTAATGCTCGTTTGATAAAAAATCTACTAAACTTTGAATCTAATGATCCAACACCTACACTTAAAAAAACAATAATTGTTTTGGTCAGTTTTGCCATAAAGGACCATTTAAAAATCATATATGGATGCATCCAAGGTCCACCCCAGATTTCGTCGAGTTGTCCGCCTCCCGAGATGATCAAAAGATTAAAATGTCTCAAAATAAAGAAAATTTTAAATAGCGAGATTGCTTCAGAAATTATGTTTAAAATTAGCTCAATTATTTTGATAAATAAATTTGATGCCTTTATCAATATATAGAAAATATTACTATTTTTTATTTTATCGGGGTAATTAGGTTTTATTGTTATATGAACCGTGGCGCTGTCAAACGTTTCAATAGAATGACGTATTCTGGTATCCTCAGGGTCAGAAGAAACTCCATATATATTTAAATGCTGAATTTTTTTTT